>Ga0102593_1000222_pt1 | contig 135938 bp, 129 predicted proteins | sample AraplaCol_mMS_r2_2_FD_76862 | JGI IMG/M metagenome (GOLD analysis project Ga0102593, IMG submission 76862) | Arabidopsis root microbial communities from North Carolina, USA - plate scrape MF_Col_mMS_r2 (SPADES assembly) (version 2) | ecosystem: Host-associated > Plants > Roots > Endosphere...
CCCTGTATTTCTTTATTCTTCTTTTTTTTTTTTCCTCTTCCAACAATTGCCATTGGCAAATTTGTGGCTGGGTTTAATATCAATTCACCATATCAACTCAACCCTTTCGATTTCCTACAATCGCCCTTTTTGCGCCTCAGCCGGCCCGTCCTTCCCCCGCCGCTCTTAAGCGCCAGTGCGACTATATCCACCACCACCACCACCACCTGACAAGCACCTCATTACGCCATCCCACTCATCCTTCTTCTTGTCATAACATATCCTTCCCCCCACCCAAAACGATCAGACCGGTCGAAGCTTCAGACTAAGACTTCCCTGACCTGATTCGCATCGCAAACTCCACTCTCCTTCTTACCATAGATAACGATCGATCGACCGGCAGGATGTCGCGTATGTTACCTCGGTCTGCTTCCGGCCTCAACAGCCGGGTTCTTCCAATCCTTTGTCCCTGATCTAATTTGGCGCAATAGTTTCCTCTGAGCTGCGCGACCAGTATACGGGGATCATTGACTCCATTCTGAGTAAAAGCGACTTGAATACCATCTCCGAAAAGCGGATTCGCAAAGGGCTCCAGGATGTCATTGGCTATGATCTCACTGCCCAGAAGGTTCGTCTTTTTTTTTCGAGCCAAATTTCTGTCAACTAAAAAAAGATTGGTGTATCGGATCGCGAAGCTGAAGCTAATGTTCTTATTCGATATATTAGGTCGCGATCAAAGAGCTGATCATGCAGCGATTCGACATCTTCGCCGCGAAGAATGGTGTCGCAGAGTCACCCGAAGAGACTGGAGCTAGTAATGGGTATCGCGGGGATTCTGCGTCTGCGGTACCATCTCCTCCTCCTTCCTCGTCACCCATGAAGCGACAGCCAGATAGCGAAGAAGCTTCTGATCGCAGTGGCACCTCTCCCCCTCCGAAAAAGCGCAAACCAGACGCCGATGCCGATGTCGATGCAGATGCTATGTTTGCTGCTAAGCTTCAGGCCGAAGAGAACTCACGCGCCAGGCCGACAAGAGGAGGGAATAATCGACGTGCAGCTCCTGCCAAAAAGAAGAGCAAGGCCAAGACGTCAAAGAGGGTCAAGGCGGAAGATGACTCTGATGTCGAATCTGGGTCAGATACCAAGAAGGAGGTCAATCGAACCGGTGGATTTCATGTAAGCTGTTGTTTGATAAGATCTTTCATTTTGATACCATTCTCTAATCGGCCTTGCAGAAACCCCTCAACCTATCCCCTGCGCTGTCTTCGTTGCTAGGCGGAGAAGTAACGGTTAGTGATCTCGCATCTTTATCCCCTTTTAATTTACTAAGGTCTTTTTTCAAATAGCTTTCTCGTCCGCAGACGGTCAAAAAGGTCTGGCAATATATTCGCGAGAATGAGCTACAAGACCCTGCCGACCGTCGTCAGATTCGATGTGATGAAGCAATGCGTGCTGTCTTCAAACAAGATCGAGTCCACATGTTCACCATGACCAAGATCCTCAATCAGAACCTGTACAATCCGGATGAATAGTCTTGGCCTTCAAAGCATATTGTCAGGAACAATGTTCCTCTACAATGTTTGCCTTTGTGTCTATTTTTGTGGTTGCTATCTGCCCTAACGAATCTCGTGTGTTTATCTCTCTTACACATTCTTTCATATCTATCTTTATTTGCGATGCATGGGGATGCTGGCGCGACAACCTATTGATTATTATCGTCTGAAACGGCCTCCTCCGCGACTGTTGATGTTGTTTTCCATCTTGCTAAGATTTTGTTATTGCGCCCCAGCGGGAGTTGGTGTCGCGAGTGGTAATCGTCGTTCAACATTGCATCTATGATCTTTTTTGTCTCTTTGTCCCCAGATTTATTTTTACCTACCATTCTTCTATTTTTTATCTCTCTCCCTCTCTCTCTCTCTCTCTCTCTCTCTCTCTCTCTCTCTTCTTTTAATTCTTTTTTCTTTATTTCTAATGGTGATTAGATAGCCATAGCGATATTGTGATCTTTATAACCTACAGAAAATATGACCAAGATGTCGCAATGAAAATACTCCTTCAAGGCTTGCAGCTCTTTTTTTCTCCGCCGCGGACGATCAGTCAGCAGATCTCACTTTTCCCCATTTTCCCCCACCAGCCCACAATCGAGGAGTGAATTTCCTCTCTTCTCTCTCCAGCAGATTCAGGCCATTGAGGTCTCGCTATTGATACAATTTAGAGTATAGTTTCTGCCATGGCTGAGAACCCACCGACCGCGCCAGGTTCTTCAAACCGGGGACGTGGCGGTGGTCGCCGTCGAGGCCGCGGGGGTGCCCCTTCTGGCCGTTCTGAGACTCAGAATACCTCGGGAGATGGCGCAGGGAAATCCTCGAAATCCCGTGGCCGAGGCGGAAAGGCCTTTGGAGACCGCAACCAGCAAAAGAGTGGTGGGGGATCTCAAACGAACGAGGCGCAACCAGCAGCTACAGCTACAGTCGGAACCAAACAGGTGGCCGCAGCTACAGATGACGCAGATGACGGAGAAATTTGCTTTATTTGCGCTTCAGCAGTTGAACATACCTCAGTTTCGCCTTGCAATCACCGTACCTGTCATATATGTGCACTTCGTCTCCGAGCACTGTATAAAAATAAGGGTTGTGCTCACTGTCGAGTAAGTGGACCTTTTCTATAACCCAACGAGGACCCTTGGAGAATTTCATGGCCTTTCTTAACTCTCACTGGAAGACTTTGCTAACTTTATTTGACGAATAGACCGAATCTGCTTTTGTAATTTTCACTGATGACCCCGTCCGACGTTTTGAGGACTTTGGCAAGAAAGATTTTGCTCGGACCGATGATAATCTTGGCATTCGATACGAAAAAGATGAAATTTTCGAAGATACTGTCTTATTACTGCGATACAATTGTCCGGATGAGGATTGCGATGTGGCCTGTTTGGGCTGGCCAGATCTGCACCGCCATGTGAAGAGCAAGCATGGTAAAGTCATGTGGTAAGTCTAAGTATATCTTCCTGGGTTTGGTGGTAAAGAGTTACTAATACAATCTGCAGTGATCTGTGTACGCGAAACAAGAAAGTCTTCACTCACGAACACACTCTATTCACCCCAGCGGAACTGCGAAGGCATGAAAGACACGGAGATGATAAGCCGGGTGCAATCGACCAAAGTGGTTTCAAGGGACATCCGGAGTGTGGTTTTTGCCGTCAGCGATTCTATGGAGATGACGAGCTTTATGCTCATTGCAGAGATAAGCACGAGCGATGTCACATCTGTGATCGTCGCTCTTCCCACCGGCAGCAACAGTATTATGTCGATTATGATGCTCTTGAAGACCATTTTCAAAAAGATCACTTCCTGTGCCTTGATCCAGAGTGTCTGGAGAAGAAGTTCGTGGTTTTCGAATCTCAAATGGATCTGAAGGGACACCAGCTCGAGTCACATCCAAACGGAGTTTCAAAGGACATTCGTCGTGATGCAAGGCTAGTTGATCTCAGCGAGTTTGACCTTCGCAGTCCTTACCAGTCACAGCAGCGGCAGCGCCGCGGAGCTGGACGGGGACGTGACCCTAATGCTGAGCCCCTGCCTGCTACAAGTGCCCAACCATTGCGCCGAGACCAACTGGCCTACCAACGCCAGATGGAGATACAAAGTGCTCAATCCGTCTCAACACGTAGCTTTGGTGGGCAGTTGACCCGAAATGATACACAGACGGTACAAGCTCCACCTCGATCAACGGGCTCAACCCCAGCACCAAATGCCTCGCGTTCTGCTCCTCCAGCAGCTGAACTTGAGAACTTGAGTCTTGCTGCCACTTCTCAGTCACTAGGCCCTCAGGACCAGGCACGTCGTCTACGTCATACTGCTGTGATAGAACGAGCATCAAATCTGCTGCACAATGACGCTACTAAGCTAGCCGAATTTCGCAGTAGAGTCTCTAGTTACCGTACATCATCCATTGGAGCCACAGAGCTGATTGATGCTTTCTTCTCATTATTTGACACCTCAAGTTCTGAACTTGGAAAACTTATCAAGGAGTTGGCTGAGATTTATGAAGACCAGTCAAAACGAAACAGCCTCCTCCAGGCCTGGAATGACTGGCGCGCCATTAACGAAGATTATCCTGCCTTGCCAGGACCCGGTGGATTATTACCAGGAATGTCTCCGAGCACGGTAAACACCGGTGGCTCGCGCGTTCTAAGATTGAAATCCTCTACTGCACGGTCTTCGCGCTCTGCAGTTGGAAGAAGCGGCGCAATACCATCGGCTTCTTCGTCCTCAAATCCCTTCCCTCCCCTTTCTGCAGCTGGAGGACCATCATCTTCTCGTCGCCCCGCTGCTTCCGCTACTCCATGGGCAGCAGCCGCACCTTCGCCGGCTCTCGCACGCCCCAGTGCTCCCAGCCGTTCATCCTCATCCACCCCTGCTAGCTCTACACGTACCCCTGCCTCGGCTGGTGCAGATGCCTTCCCTGCTCTTCCTGCCGCTGCCAAGCCCAATGTCTTGATGGCCGGCAAGACCCGCGGCTATCGCCGTTGGGATGAGCATCGCGGCCCGGCCCCTACTGCTTGGGGATCTAATCCATCTTCTGGAGCTGCCACTCCTGCCGAGCCATCGGAAAATGACTTTGAAGAGGACTCAGGAAATGGAAAGAAGGGCAAAAAGAAGAAGGGCAAGCAGACCCTTTTCCATTTCGGTTAGTATCGATCTGTTTGCCCCGGTATTTCATCCGAATTAGCAGCCATATAATATCAGCGAGCGCGTTCTTGGTTAGAAGTAGCCCCGGGTCTGAACCGGAGGTATAAAATACATTGATTGTCTTCATAAATCTAGAATGAATCCTCTAATAGATACACTAGTAACTCGAATGGACAGGACACTTGTGTAAATCGGACTGCCCAACCACATCAGTACTTCTATTTCATGGCTGGAACAGCTGCATCAATAACGTTTGCTCTCAAATCAGTACCACACTTTCAACATCCGAGGTCATATCTTCGGAGTCTGATGAGATTGTAATTGTTTCAGCAATAGTCGATTTCGTGGTCGGAGACCGGTAAACTTGACCACAGTCAACATTTGATAGCTCACTCTCGGAATTCTGCTCTGTGTTAGTGGGATGTAAATCGAGCGCGACAGTCTCACTGTCGATGTCCCTAGCCGATTCACTTTCTTCTTCGAGGGAAGTCATGCGTGTCGAGAATTCTTTTTGAAGTTTGATCATCCAATGACGGAGGGTCTCATCATCCATTGTGCTCTTTCGTGCGATGAGAAGTTGTTCACGCAAGGAAAGCAAGAGCCTCCGCTTTTTGGCGATGACAACTGTACGTGACTTACAGTTTCGTCTCTGCGCAATACGATCTAGAGTCTCGGAGACCTTCTCTGCAACTTCGAGTACCGCGGGTGGAAGGTCAACTAGTTTAGCAAGAGCCAGACCATAGCGACGATCAGGAACGGGACCTTCAGCTATCTGATACAGCATTGTCATTTTGGAAGCGTCGTCTGCGATATTTGCCGCCAGATGAAGATTGATCACCCCGCTGCGCTCAGAAAGAATGCGACCCAGCTCGTGAAAATGCGTGGCGAACCATACCAGCGCATTGCTGGCCAGAAGGGCCTCGGCGAGTGCGACAGCAATTGCCAGCCCATCAGTAGTACTCGTGCCGCGGCCTAACTCGTCGACGATTATCATTCCCCGGGGTTGAAGATTGCGTAGGATGAATGCCATCTCGCGCATTTCTGCTGCGAAAGTCGAGACATTAGCGTCGAGCTCGTCACTTGCTGCCACACGCGCGAAGAGCTGGTGTACTATGGGGAATGAAGCATAGTGTGCTGGAACAAAGCACCCTATCTGTGCCATGACTGTCATGAGTGCTAGCGAGCGGATATATGTTGATTTCCCGCTCATATTGCAACCCGTGATGATCTGGAATCGTGTTTGCAGTGTTGCATATGCGTCGTTTGGGATGAACTTGCTGGAATGAATTTGTTCTCGTATCGGATGTCTTCCAGCTTTGATGGCTAAAGTCGATGTCAATTCTGGGCGAATATAGTCGTAATTGGTAGCTAGTTGTGCAAAAGCCGCCAATATATCCAGCATGGATATCGCCTCACTGACTCGGAACAACTCTGCTATTTTAGTGCATACTTCACGGAGGAGGTCTTGAATTATCTGGTCGCTCATACTGATGACTTCATTGTGGGCATCAGTGATCTTTTGATTGAGTTTGACCAGATCTAGAGTTTGGCACTCGATCTTATTCCTTTTGCGGTAGGCATTAATGAATATCTCAGGTAATATCTCATTTCGGTCGGTTTGAATGCAGATATAATATTGCCGAGGTGTATCGTATCTGAGATCAAGCGGAAAATCATGGGTTTCTGGGAAGTTGTCAGATGTTTTTTTGGGGGGTTTTGGAATCGAATGGTCTCATTCACCTGCTAGTCTCTCCACAAGTTCTGTTGCATCCGCACTTGCTTCTTTGTAGGCTTGTCTGGCAACATCAAGGAGGCTGTTGACACCTGCCTGTCGATAATTCGTTAGACACCGAGTCATAGTCAGGTTACAGGTAATCTAGAGGAAGCTCACTTTCACGCAGTATGTTCTCTGATTTCGTAGGTCCAGCGGTCGGCTCTGATATGTGACGTTTTCGTTTAACGTTTCGTCCATAAGCTGTTCGAGAGGCCGATGCTTCGCCGGCGAACAGATCTGAAAGCTTTTAGTCAAGATTGACTTCAAAGATCAATGGGCTGCTATGTGTACTTCGCGTATTTCAAGTAAAAGATCACTTTGGGCTGCTCCTAATGCTTGATATACTTGTTTGATCGAAGACACAAAGGTCTTCAGCATTATGACGTTGTTGACCGACTGCTCAACGTACTGCACCGTTTGTTTGGTCGGCACGAGAATTATCTAAGTCCGTCAACAACATTGTGCGTATCACTTTGATACAGAATTCCTACCGAGGTCAATGTACGATCGGCATCGATGAACCCTTTCAAGGCCTGTCGAACAGACACAAACATATCTTCCTTCGTTGACAAGTCCTCGACTGCATTGTAACGTGCTGTAAGCTTGACACGCTCCGTGGATGGCTGTAGTATATTTGCTCGCAGAAGCCTGGCACCCATAGGCGTAAGGGTCTCATTGAGTAGCCCGAAAAGATTGTCTCGAGATTTTGAATTGTGAAGATTTTGGATCAGCTCAAGGGATACTACCGTAGAAAGATCGATCGTCATGGAACCCTCTGACGGAGCGAATTTGATACGGAGGGAATGGGAGACGAAAGCATGCTCAAGCTCCATCTCCACATATTTCAGGGACTGCATGAGTATTAGTTCCGTCTTATATGAATCAGGTCCGAGTAAGATCATACCGCAGCGAAGCAACATCCTGCAAAGTAATTGGTGTTAAGAATCACCTTGAGAGAATCCACCTCATCTCGGAATGCCAGTCGGTCAAGAAGTTCATGTCCCGTCTTATCTGACCAAAACTTGCGGTCGAGATAGGTGAACATAGTATCAGGTAGGTTCTCCTGTAGGATGTAGCATAGCTTGGATTCCTTGGCGGTATTCATAAACAAGATCTCGTTTGGTTCGAAGACGCCAATCTTGATCACGGTCTTTTCATAGATCTGACTGTCACAAATCTGACAAAGCACAACTTCAGCAGTAGCTAAATTGACAAATGCCAAGCCAACAGTAGATGAAACGCCTCGGGACTCGTTGATGGCACATATGATGTCCTGGCCAGCAACACTGGTCGCTGTTGTTGTGGGTCGGCCCGTAGATCGTCTGCTGGCAGGTTTGGATGTCAATGGAACAAATGACTCACAGGATGAGATTCTTGATGTGACTCTTGAAGATATCCGGGAAGTTCTTAGTGGCATTGTGACGGTGGTGTAAAATGTGAGGTTGAGGGAAGGAGAAGGTTGTGTCCTCCAAACAAAACACCGCCGCAGCACGTGGAAATACATCAAATGTTCAGCTTTGACTCAATAAAAAGTCAACATTCAATGCCAATAAGGACAAATAACAGTTTTCTAGGATGGTCATATTTAGAAAACTTATAACTACTCCAACAAAACAAGTCCGTCATATAGTCACGCTCTGAACATAAGCCACGATTTCTACTGATGAATCGAGCTACGTCTTATACTTGTCTTCATCCTCATCGCCATCCTTCTTCCTCTCCCCCTCATTTTCCCGAATTGATTCATTTTTCTCTCTTATTCATGAGTATCGCGAGTCTTCTAACTGCAGATATCTGCGTCATTCCCCACATATTTCCCCTCACTAAGCGTGGGCCTCCAAATTGGAGAAGTCGGCTGTCTGCTTGACTATCAATCATGCTCATCTTTTTCTCCCTCGTGTTCCTTATAACCAGCCCTCATACTTAGAAAGACCTGCTTCGTTCACAATGGCACCGAGCATGATGAAAGCAATACAAATTCAAGAAATACAATCAGCCTTACCACATTTCGAAGGTACCGGTCCCCCACCCCAAGACTCACCAAGTATTGGTGCGTATCAAGGCGGCGGGTTTTTGGCACACTGATTTGATGGCATTGAATGGAGATTTTGGAACTAAGCTTCCCTTCATTGGATCTCACGAGCCTGCAGGCATCATTAAAGAAGTAGGATCAGATGTTCAGGGCTTTCAGCGCGGAGACCGTGTGGGATGTGTCAATTTCAACAGCGTTTGCGGTAAGTTATCTGCTATTGGTTACGAGGGGATTAAGCAACACTAACATGTCTGGGTCAATAGAAAAATGTCCAGATTGTAGTTCTGGGTTACCCATATATTGCGATGCCCCTTCAATGAAAGGGATCACGATCGACGGCGCTTGGGCGGAGTATATGGTGGCGTAAGTTCACTTCCTCCGGCACCAGAACTATCTCCTGACTTAGCCCTATAGTGATGCCAAGTTTATTGTGAAACTACCAGATAGTATGGAGTTCAAGGTAGCGCCACCTTTGATGTGTGCCGGCATCTCTATCTACGCGGGCATTCAATGAGCTGGCCTCCCCAAGGGAGGCTCGATCGGAATAGTAGGCATTGGTGGACTTGGACACATCGGCACTCAAATTGCCAAATGCTTGGTAGTGTCCCCTTGATCCCCCTAGAGGGAGGTGTAGCTGATATATGGTGAAGATATAGGGTTATAACGTCGCTGCGATCGACGTCAAGCAGAAAGCACTGGACGCCGTGGCTTCGTATGAAAACAGCCCCGATGCTCTCATCCTTGCTACCGATCCGGTAGAAGAATCGCTCCTGAAGATTGATAAGATAAAATCATCCAGTTACAGAGGTCTAGACGCCACTGTGCTAGCCACGGACCACCCCTCTGCTTTTGAATTGGCCGCCACACTTACCCGAAAGCATGGTACCATGGTGCTATTGGGCCAGCCAGAAAAAGGAATAACCATGTCTTACCATACTATAATCTACAAAGATATCAAACTTGTAGGGTCTCTGGTCGCTGATACGGCTGCGGCCCAGGAATTGGTTAGCCTCTTCAGTCAAAACAATCTGCATGTTGAGGTGAAGGAATGGAAGATGGAAGATGCAGAGAATATGAGACAGTCATATCTGTCTGGAACGGGAATGGGGAAGGATGTGATTGTTATGAGTTGAATGATAGCTCTTCCATACATCAAATTAAATGTTCCACCAGGATCCCGGGGAATCCCTCTTGCATATCTTGCTAGTGTAGCTCATCGCTAACCCGCTCACTAGTTTCTTTTGTAGACAAGGGCTCGTAGAATTTCGACTCAGCTCATTTTTTCTGAGAAAATGAGACAGCAATAGCATGAGAATCTGTGATAGAAGAGCCTTTAATAATCGTTCTTGTGAAATATGTCTCGCTTTCAAGCTCTCCTTTGCTCTTTGTTCTCAGGTTCTAAGGTCTGAGGACGGATAACCGCCAGAACTTGAACCTGCATAGAGGATAGCTACCAGGACATATATCAAAGCTACTAGCATACAGGAGCCTCGGCTTTCCTACACTGACAGAATAGAAAGCATTATCGACTTGAAAGAGTGGGGCGTTGGTTTGTATCACGGCGAGATGCAAGGATTCGGCGACCGAATTTAGTCGGCGACTACGCAGCCTATCCGCTATAAGTTTTATGATAATGAGGAGATCAGCTGAGAATGTGACGTGATAACGGCTGGTGTCGCATACAGACGGCTTTCAGGCAGGAATATGAAAGGGACTTCCAAGGGGGAGTCTATCGTTGGCTCGTTTTTGAACAATATGTGCCCCCTAATTACATTGACAACCGGAAGGCATGTACAATCCTGGATTGGAGCTGGGCATTCATGTCAAAAAGTAGTATTAGCTAGCAGATAAGTAGTACTACTTTAGATAAGTGCCAGTTGCACTAGTAGTAATAGTAGTTCTCCGAGCTCACTTTATTGTAAATGATATGAAATAATAGATCGCTATTCGTTCCCTTTACTATAGCACTGAGACTAAGATGTAGCAATTCAAAGGTATTCGATAATTTGTATCTAATCTGGTCGCTAACTGATGGGGAATCAAGCATATTCATGCTGGGTATAACATGGCATGGAAATCTTAAGCAAATGATAAAGAAGGCTTCAAACAATATGATCCGAAGAGAAAACGCCATAATTCGTGACCGGAACTCTGTTCTAGGATCTAGAAACGGAATGAGCCTGAGGAACAAAGCTTGCAGACCCAGTCTCTTCGTTGAAGATGTTGTAGCCATAGTCTGCGGCATTTGGTGGTGTGTAAACTGGGCTAGCATTAGTCACCGATCGTTCATCCTACGGTGCATGATACTTACGATGCAGAGAAACAGCAACGTGCTTGTCGCTGGGATTGTGAACTCGATGAAGACCGATATCATCGGATATGTAAGTGACCTCATTCATGCCAAATGTGTTTGATGACTTGATTTCAAGAGGCTTCTCTTCACCAGAGTTGGAATCTGGGGAATGATAAACGGTCTCATGGAGTTGACCGGCCAAGACCTTCATGATGCAGTGGGCATTGGCATGGTCATGAATAGGGGAGCCTTTGCCTGGGTTCCACACTAGAAGAAGCTATAATGGATTAGTACCCTTATCAATATGGGCTATGGCACCAAGACAATGGCTTACAATATTGGCCTTATGGTTGATATTCTCAATGGCATTTCGAGTGTAGTTCTTGCTTGTGTCATTGTGGAAATAATCGATCCAGTCACTGGGATCAGAGACATATTTCTTGAGCAATGAGATCAGATAATCCTCGTCGACCTCCTCAGATGAGATACCACCTGTCTCTCCGAGGTGCTTTTTGACGTCTTGAACGAGGCCCTCAAGGTTATATCGCTCTTTGAAGTGATGATAGGAAGGTGAAAATCCCTTATCGAGGGGGAGACTAGGGGACAAAGTTGTTGACAGCATTGTGCTCGTATGAATTTATGATCTTGAATGGTTGAATTCACTTTTGGAGGGAAAATCAAAAGGTTGTAAGTAAACACTTCGACCTTATAAATTTGCTCAGGGGTTCAGACCGCAAAGTGCGAAGCAATCCCCGATGTGGAATGACGTTGGATCCTCAATCGGCGACTGGCCCACCGCGCCACCGCCCTCACAATTGGGTCGCCGAATGGTTACGACGCATGCTTCTTGTGGTTCACGCATGGTTTGTGATATGCATGCAACTTTTAGTATTCTGAAACGTAATAAATAAAATACGATATTGAATTTCATTCATGATGTGCCTACTGCACAAGGGGTTTCTCTATCTGATTGTCTTTCACAGTTTTGGCGACCCTGGGGACGTGAGAGTCTTAGGAAATGCAGGCATAGATAATGGGTAAGAAAAAGGTCAAGTGTATGGTAGCATGAATTGTTGTTTAATTTACATTAATTTTTTTTTCTCGCAAGCCCTGGAGTAACTGTATTAAGAATCCTATAATATGAATTCCCCTATGCGCTAGCTTATATCAAAATCCGGGATGGATGTGAAGAAGGAGTCGTTATAACAGGTCGGATCAACGAAAACGGGGGCGTTGGGCGGGAATAGCATATCTTGGCCATCGGGAGTTGCCGTCGCTGGCCGAGTTGGTTGGTGGCTGCGCTCTGTGCTACTTGACGCTGAATCGCTTGGAAAGAACTTCCTCGGAGGTTCTGTACTCCATCGCTCCATGGAATCCGACAAGCCCTCCGCTGCAGAGATACGTAGGTGATTGTATGCAGCATCCGCAAGGTTCCATATTCGTTTTGTGCTCTTAAGACATCCAAGAACCAATGTTACCCGATTATAGTGGTGATCAAAGCACTCTTCGGTGTGCTTGATCGCAGTAGCGAGTTGTGTCATCCCACAAAGCGCGAGGGCAGGAATCACAAATGGTGTATGCTTGATTATATTTGGACAGAGAGAAATCGCGTCTGATATTCTCCGCGAGGCTTCTGTTGCTTTGATACTGTGCACAGGACGATTGAGTGTCGATGCTAAACTGCGTGTGGCAACAGGCCAGAAATGATCGTCTGCCTGGGGCAAAACAGGCTGCAAATCGCTTCGTGGTAGATGCAATAGCATAGTCGCGTATGAAATCGTAATATGAGCTTGGAACATCATCTCATCGATATTCCCATAGGAATCGACTATATCCAGCTTTTTGGTAGGTAAGTGGTTGACCCAGCTTACAAGCGCATTTTCAACGGCTTGAAGGTGGTCACGGTGATATTCGCGAAGTTTGTTCAAAACAAGAACTCGACAAAGAATGGTAGTTGCTTCGATTCGGTAACTGAAAGAAGAAAAGACAGTCTCCTCCGGGGCGAAGATTCTTCGCTTGAAGTCTAGAATCTTGCCGGGTGCTGGAATCTCGCAGGCGCCTGTATATACAGACTCCTCGCACGGCAAGCCCACCTCTGGAGCCATGGTGCTGCATAAGAATGTGTTCCCTTTGAAAGGGGCAGCCAGAAGGATGTCTGTGATGTACAGCTCCCACCACGTTCGTCGCATACTTTCAGCCTCGATTGAAGTTTCGGATTGAATTGAGGTAGCAAAGTCACACCGATTCATCCCAAGTTCCAGTGCAAGCTCAACACTGTGTGAAAATGCACTCTGGGCCTCCTGCCATTCACCGCGTGCGTAAATTGCGATAGAGTAAATAAGCCATGCTTGTACCATGGGGAAAGACCGACTTGGGTTGCAGGTTAATTCTGCGAAGGCTTTGTCCTTGTACTGTTGGGTTGGACTCGATGAAACATAGTGAGAGCCGGCAAAATTCACAACCAGCTGGAGAAATTCCGGATACTGTCGGTCATGATAGACCGCACTTGGAACAAGAATAGGATGGGCGACATGGAAATTCTCATAATAAAGGCGTAGAAACCGATCATCATGAGACAACGGATCATGAGACGATCCCAATGGCTGTTGGTTTAATTGACTTCTCGGAGTAATCATAGGCCATGGTACCTGTCCAGCAGGGATACCTGTACTATCGGGGATTCCTTGCGGTGATGTACTGTCGGGGGTGTTTGGTAAGTCGGGGGCGGCGATTGGTAAAACGAGAGATGTCTGACACACGGTTGGTATTGATTTCATTAGGATGATTGAATAGACGGACTATACTGACATTCAACTGGTCTGGATGGTTAGAAGAAGCCTGGCGATTGGAGTCGCGGGTTTTCCTGCGACCCCCGCGTCGTGAGGGGAGATATTGGCAATATTCGCCGTTTTGCAGACACCGTGAACACGAAGGCTTGTGCGCATCACATTTCAGGTGTTGTTTGCGACACTCAGTACATGCGAGTGACGCCAACCCGCTTTGTTTGGTTGATCTGGGCGTCATGGTCGCGCGGCCAGTGCAACGAGGACGGCGATGGAGAGGAATTGGTTCGCCGCAGACGACCCTTTTTGAGAGAAGGCCAAATCACGAGACGCAGCCAAACAGCGGAATAACCATTGCTTTGATGTACGGATCTTTCTTATTTTGAGGAAAATGAAAACTTATATTCAGATATGATATTTTTACATATGTTTGGCTCAACTAATTCCTGGCTCTCTTTTTTTTACTCCACTCATTACATTCGTCCCACTGTCATTCGGCGATTGAAACATGCCGCATTCCCCGGCCACCCGAATGTCGAGATAGGGATACATACACAATCGGCACGATTGAGCCGGTATGCTTGGACTTTTGTTGAGCCATGCATCATTCTAGTTCTCAGGCAGTCGTTCTTGGCATGGGTGGTGTCTGGGGTCTCTCAAGGTCTCTCAGGCAAGGGGCGACGAAAATATCGCCTTTGACGATACCACGGGCTGTGTGGGTAGTCACCAACAACCATAGCAACACAACTATTACTGAAAATATCTAGTCTAGGTCAGCATCATCTACAAATTGTTAACCTTGTACTGTTAAGCTCACCGTTCCAAGTACTGAGAAAAATCGCGATGGAAGCTCGTGTCCCATTGTACATGTACAAGTCGTGAAAACACCCAGAGGAAACGTCAAGGCCCACCATCCCATGTTGAACGGGAATTTCCTCGAGTTTACCAGGGTTGCAATGGCAAATGTAAGCCAAACTAGCCCAAATCCCCACAAAAGAAGGCCCAATAAGTTACCAATGATATAAAATACTTCACCGGCTGCAGGGCTCAAAGTTTGTGTCTGGGGAAATATATTCTGGGCACTTTTGCCAAGCTTTTGGATTCTGTCACAGCTGGTGTCAGTAGTTGAACAGAGTTTGTCTAGGAATCAAAAGTGCCAGTGTACTAGAGCACTTACCCATAGCCACCCTGGCCCAGTGGGCCAAGGGGAAGGAAAACACTGACCAGCGCGGCCCTCGGAGGCAGCTTATAAAACATCAAGCGTTGGAGATATATGCAAATTACCATCAATGCCAATGGAACACCAATGCCCCACAAGATATAACTTGCAAGGATGGTCCCAAGGGAAAGTTGTGGCTCAGGGAGGATGTCTGCTACGACAGACCCCGAGGCTGCGGCGACGACGCATGAGACAATTGGGAGAAGCCAAGCGGCAGTCATCGAGGAAAGATCGAGGCCATTTCGACGAGTCATTCTTTTTTTCAAATCATTAGCTTGATTTCAATGGTATGTATAGATACCAAGGATACATACAGAATAAATGGTATACCAATTGCTATTAGCACCGAGACTACAGCATCAAAGATCCAAATAGCCCAAATGAAATAGGCAGCTTTATTACCCCATGCTGGCACACAAACAAGACAGAACATGTTGATAATTGTGGCCAGTCCCATCGGAAAGGTACCCAGGAAGAGTGATTGTACTGGATGGGTGATCATGACACGAAATATCTCCGGGTATAGAATGTAGCGTAGCATAGTGATGGCTAATATTGTGACGAAGTATGCCACATTGAGGGCGAATACGATTATTGATAGGTAATATAGCCATTCCCCGTTGTATGGCAGTGTATTGAGTAAAATGGAAACAATTCCTGTTCCCATATTTACAGAGAACCATCTTGAATGCTAGTTAGTAGGAAGAATAATGGAAAATCCCTAGCAAGCTATATGGTCACTCACGCGGGTGTAAAATTGCGGACGACTCGGCGCCATCCTGATTCATGTTTGGACTGTAAAACCTCATTCCCACCATGGTCGTATGGTCCTTCTTGGCCCATGGCTGATAAGACGGGGAACGGAATCGGTTGAGCTGGACTTCTAGTCTTTGGTTATGGAGAGAGGGAGGGAGGGAAAAATAGTAACGAAAGACCATCAAAATATTTTTTTTTCAATGAAATTGAGTCAGGGCCACTATTTCTACATAATTATTAGTATTAGCAGATGGAATTTCCACTACCGGCCGAGAAATCCCTTTCATGACGAAACTCGCCGGATCGGGCATGATTTCTGGTATTCTCAGAGGCCGAAGGGGCAAATACTGTAAACGCCGATCAATATGAACACCGAACACTACCCGTCGACCGCCCGAAGAATAGAACAATTCGAATTAAGTGGGAAGAAGTGCAACTTTTTATTCGTAGCTGAATAAATAAAATGTGTTCCGAGATGTGTATGGCGTACTTCATTAGTTAATTGTAGTATTCACAAGTAGAATACAATTCTCTGCCATCTTAATTAATCATGATACAGGTAATTAGTCACAGGGAGGGTAAGGAAATCGAAATGTGCTTAATGATACTAAGTAGTATAGATAGTTCTTTGAGTTGACTAGTAGTAACTTAGCATGTAGTTATGCACTGACTATTTAATGATTTTTCAAAGTATGGTCTGTGTAAGAAACTCGCCTTGGGGACAAAGAGTATACGCTGCTGTAGGAGCAGATTGCTTTTGGGATCTAGATGGTTGACTTAAGTCCTTGATTTAAGGATATTTAACAGATGTTCAAAATGATAATACATACAATTCAAAACTAGTATCATCGGTGAAGCAAATTAAGTTAGTATATTGCAATTCCAATACCCCGGAAGCTCAATGCTTGACCCTCGCTTTTCTGATGAGTCACTTGGACCGGGACGTAACGGACATAGGCTAAATTCACGGAGCTTTTTATAGAATAATTAGAGCTAGGATACTTCTTCAATGACTCACAAAGCAGCAGAATCAATTTTTCTAGGTCCTTTCACCTAAACTTCAAATAAAAACACAAATTGTGGTGTTGTGACTGTCCCGTGAGAATTGCATAATGTCTTTGACTACTAGTATGCGACATAAAATTGGTCATCTAGGGAAACTGAAAGGGTGTCCACGTTTTAAAAGGCACATCTCGTCAAATAATTGCGAGCCATCTGTGACACCTTCACCAATTGACCCCCGTGCCTTGGTTCAAAATGTTGGCCAGTTGAAATTGTACGTGATTGCTGATACCTGGGCACGACCATGAAATTGGCTTACATCTTTCCCAGCAAGGAATTCGGTTCCAGTCAGCCTGCTCCCAGAAGACCCTCAAGTGTCGGAAATAAGACAATTTTGAAGGATGTCGCAGACACGTCGTGAGTCAATGGCTTCTATCCGAAACAATATGCGAACCATTGCATTAATTGATCAATTTCCCGAACAGATTCATCGGAAAAACTGGCGGCCAAATATTTCATGATATGATGATCCGCCATAATGTCCGTCACATCTGTATGTGATCATCTTTCTAGACCTTGTTATCGCGTTGCACTGACGATATCACCCCTTGACGTACTAGTCGGTTACCCTGGCGGCTGCATCCTCCCAGTTTTCGACGCAATTCACGAATCAAAACAGTTCGATTTCATCCTTCCTCGACATGAACAAGGTGGCGGTCATATGGCACAGGGGTATGCTCGAGCTACAGGCAAACCTGGGGTTCTGCTGGTTACATCTGGACCTGGAGCAACGAACCTCATCACACCTATGATGGACGCGCTTGCTGACGGTACACCTATGGTGGTATTCTGTGGGCAGGTTAGCACGGGATCAATTGGAACGGATGGTTTCCAGGAAGCAGACGTTCTGTCAATGTCTCAGCCCTGTACAAAGTGGAACGTCAGTGTACGAAAAATAGCGGATCTACCGAAGAGGATCGACGAAGCCTTTGAAATTGCGACAAGTGGTCGACCAGGACCTGTTCTTGTTGAACTGCCAAAAGATGTGACCGCGGGACTTATGAGTAAAGCGTCTGTTGCGCCAAAAGTCAAGGCAAAAGATCGATCTATTACAGCAATAGCTATAGGGGACGTTCAGCGCCAGGTTCTTCTTCAATCCGTTGAAGCAGCTGCAAAGCTAGTCAATCAAGCAGAAAGGCCTGTAATATACGCAGGTCAAGGAATCCTCGCAACCTCCAAGGGGCCCCAACTGTTGAAGGAGCTTGCAGACAAAGCATCAATACCAGTAACGACTAGTCTTCAGGGCCTAGGAGCTTTCGACGAGATGGATACTAAAGCCCTGCATATGCTAGGCCTTCATGGATCTGGCTATGCGAACAAAGCTATCCAGAGCGCCGACTTGGTTATCGCGCTAGGAGCAAGGTTCGATGACCGTATGACAGGAAGCGTTCCTAAATTTGCACCCGAAGCAAAATTGGCGGCTAACCAGGGCCGCGGTGGAATCATTCACTTCGATATCAGTCCCAAGAATGTCAACAAAGTGGTAGAAGCAACAGTTCCTGTTATAGGCGACTGTGCAGAGAGTCTTGAGCTTCTCTTGCCATATATCAAAGCAGCCAACCATTCTAACTGGTTATCACAAATCCAATCCTGGAAAAGACAATATCCCTTCCGAGCAATCAATCAAAGTGGTAACAGCAATATCATTCTGCCACAAGCGTTTATTGAGCGGCTGAGTACTGCTGTCGACCCTATCAAGGAGCGCACAATAATCACTACCGGTGTTGGTCAGCACCAAATGTGGGCTGCTCAGCATTTTCGATGGAGATATCCGAGAACAATGATCACTTCCGGTGGACTCGGAACAATGGGATATGGACTGCCTGCGGCAATTGGCGCAAAGGTTGCTCGCCCCGATGCACTTGTGATTGACATTGACGGTGATGCATCCTTCAACATGACCATCAGCGAATTGCTTACAGCGAGCCAATTTGGAATTGGGGTCAAGGTTGTTGTTCTCAATAACGAAGAGCAAGGCATGGTCACCCATTTACAGACGGTTTATTTCAACAATCGGTTCTGCCATAGTCATAATCTTAACCCTGACTTCGTGGAGGCTGCTCGAGCCATGGGCGTTCAAGCTCAGAGATGCTCTGAAATTGACGATATCGACAACAAATTGGACTGGTTACTGGAAAGTAATGGACCCGCACTCTTGGAGGTCAAGGTAGCTAAGAAAGCGCTGTCTCTGCCTATGGTACCAGGAGGATGTGCCCTTGATGAGTTTCAATATTATGATGACTATGAGTAGTACTAGCAAGAGTTGAGCCATGGACGCAACGTCCACCGTCGATTAAGCAATGTGATATGACATGGACCGGGAAATGTACAAGGTTCCTATCGTAATTCCCTATGCCCGGCATAGTACCGGCCTTCTTCGGGGCATGAATGCTTGCATTGAATAAAGTAATGCAGCTTTGTTCGTTGACAGCAAAAGTGCTAGACGTGTTGCACAAATAGTAGGAAGTTGTGACTAACTCCTAACTATTTAATACCATTTGCATGTTGTCAGAACGCCATGTTTCAGGCCTACTCCAGAAATAACGTTTCCATCTGTGGGCATAGCTCACACTTGGGACTCCGAAACGGATCGCACTACATCTGATTCGATCCCCATCGTTGGCCCTTTCCACTGGTAGGACGGTCAGTCTACATCTACCAGCCTGGAAGGAAACTAGTGCCCGAAAGCGCCTACAGGGAGCCCATGGTCAAGATTCTTGATCGCTCCCAGGTGTGTTGCATTGAGACCAGTCTATCGTAGTCTTCCAGTCACATATTCCTTGGGCAGCGCTCGTCGTAATCCCGCGAATCTGGATTATTTTCCAGTTTCAATGTTACGAACGCGATAAATTCTCTGTGGGAAGACAGGTGTCTAGTCTGCAGTTGCGGGGAAAGCAGGGTGGGTGGGTAGAAGTAGGAGGTTGACTGTAGCAAAACGTGGACGTCGCTGGTGTAACGGATGTATCTATAGCCAATTATCAATCCATTTTGTTTCCCATACTTTGCCTCGCTTGAGTTGTCAATCGTCTGATACAGGACACATTGGACCTTAGCTAGTTCCGAAAGTGGTGAGTTGTTGATGTTGTGAATGTCACGGGATTCAGTGCACGTGACCCTTTCCTGATCGGGACGTTTCGGGAAGAGATGGCTGGCAGCGAAGAGACAAAAACTTCAACAAGACGAGGTGGAGGATAGATGAAATCTCAGAGAATAGATGCTCATTGTCCTCAGTTTCCCCTAAATTGCAATTGACCCCAAATCCAAAGAAGTGTCGAAGGAAAAGCAAAGCAGAACCCGAGGAATCGCGGTTTTCACCGACGGCAGCTCCTCGACCAATCAGCGAGAGGGTTTTACTCTCCCACTGCCCCCAGCGAGAAACTTGACCTTCGACCTCATCTCTCGACTTCTCCTTGTGCACCACGTACCCCCCTCCCCCCTCCCCTCCTCTCCTCTAATTGTTCCTTTTGTTTCCTCTCCATCGCCCGTCGATCGGAGGATTCGAATTCGTCATGCTGGCACGTTCTCTTCTGCGCGTGCCCAACCGGGCCATCGCACGCCAGTCGCTCGGCAAGTCCACGGTATGCTCTCACCAATCCGACCAACCCATTGACCTCGGTCAACAAGGGCAATCGATTCGCAATGGTCTATTTGTCTCCAAAGAGACTTCGTCACTAATTCACTTGATAGCGTGCCTCTTCCACCGCCGCCGGCGCCGAAGCCGCCAGCTCCCCCTTCTACCTCACCCTCACTGCCTCGCTCGCAACCGCCGCGGCTGCCGGCTCCGCCGCTTACCTCTATGGACAAGAGGCCTTCGCTTCGACACCCGCTGAGGAAGGGTGAGTATCAAGATAGGCTGGGGGTCAGGAAGATACCATTCTCCAACCCCTCCGGCTCCTTTATCCCGAACCGAAAATTGTGTGATCGGGATCAAATATGGCATAGGAACTAATTCGCATTTCTCAATTCCAGTCTGCACCCTACTCACTACCCCTGGGTTCACCAGCGTTTCAACAAGACATTCGACCACCAGGCGTGAGTGTTTTCTCCCGGCCTTACCCGATTTGGCCATCTCGTCATGGTACAAACACTAACATCTGATCTTCTTCAGTCTCCGCCGTGGTTTCCAGGTCTACCGTGAAGTCTGCGCCAGCTGCCACTCCCTGACTCGTGTCCCATGGCGCTCGTTCGTCGGTGTCATGCACACCGTGGATGAGATGAAGGCCATGGCCGAGGAGAACGAGTACGACACCGAGCCCAACGACCAGGGCGAGATCGAAAAGCGCCCCGGAAAGCTCTCCGATTATATCCCTGCTCCCTACAAGAACGACGAGGCCGCTCGTGCCGCCAACGCCGGTGCTCTGCCTCCCGATCTGAGCTTGATCGTCAAGGCTCGTCACGGTGGTTGCGACTACATTTTCAGTCTGCTGACTGGTTACCCTGACGAGGCCCCCGCTGGTGCCGCTGTCGCCGAGGGCATGAACTTCAACCCCTACTTCCCCGGTACCGGTACGTGATGTCTCAAGGCACAATTTACATTAATGCGTGGCTAATCTTGATTCTAGGTATTGCCATGGGCCGTGTTTTGTTCGATGGCGTTGTTGAGTACGAGGATGGTACACCCGCCACCACCTCCCAGATGGCCAAGGACGTTGTTGAGTTCCTTAACTGGTCTGCCGAGCCTGAGATGGATGACCGCAAGAAGATGGGTGTCAAGGCTATCGCCCTTCTGTCCGGTCTGTTCGCTATCAGCGTTTGGGTCAAGCGTTACAAGTGGGCCCCTATCAAGTCCAGAAAGATCGTGTACAGCCCCCCAATCGGCCCCCGCCGTTAAATATAATGGCATAACAGCCTGTATGAATTGGGAAAATGGGAGGTATCGACGAGGTTGAGCGGCCCATTGGGCATTCCCCTGTACTATTGCCCCGTTGGTCTTCTCACCGCGGAAAGATCTCTTTCGTCATTTGTTTTTTCTTTGTCTCTAGGGCCATTTGCCCTTGTTTTGTTAGAACTCCCCGGAATCACCTGTATCTGTATCCGAGATATATTCTCTTTTCTTTTGCCTTTCCGAAAACTGTGTGCTCGAGGAGTCAGCTGAATTTAATTTCCTTTGTGAATGTTTAGACTCCTGGACATGAACTTTCTGACGCCGGAAGTTCAAGTTGGGCTCATTGTAGACTCCACCCAGGGCTAGGATAGACATGGTCGCTACCAAGGCAGTTAGTGCCTACTAAAACTACAGTGTAGTAACGAGTGCTGATATTGAAGAGCTACTTCCACAAGTCTGATTTAAGACAAGTCGTATGTATTTGAGATATCTATTGTACTAGTACTGGTAGTGATTATTTACTTCACATGTTAGATCGAACTGTTGGATAATCGATCCAGACAGTCACCTCCTGTGGCCGGCTGAACCAACCTATGGAGTGCAGCAAGGGGTATCAGTGTCATTACCAAGGGTTCGCTCGCCATCTCCAAACACCCATTTGAAAAAATAATCGTAGCTGTTCCACATAGCCGCAAAGGACAAGTTCAACAAGGATACCAACCATGGTGGACTGCGGCCATCGGGCCCCCCAAATTGCTTGCAAAGCGTAAGAAGCATGATAATTAGGGGACCCCACGATATCATCATGGTAAGTTTTCCGAGTGTTTGCCGAAATGTGGTGATCTGATATGGGCGGAAGTCGGAAAGATATTTTTGATAAGATAGTGGCAGATTGTGTTCGGCCGCGCCCGTTATGAGAAGATTGAGGTAGCGAGCAGAAGGCTGGGCGTAATTAAGATTAGGTCGCATATGCGGACTGATGCAAGATGGCGAAGCTCTTGAGTCTTCGGTTGGTGACACAAATGCAATCGTAGTGTGGCCAGCATTGTGGCGCCAAGCACCCTCAGCTCCTTGGGAGAGGAGGGTGTGCGCCTTGAACGAGGGAGTGTCAGGGTGGCTGGGTACTGGGTCTGTATATTTGTAGTCATCGGGAAAAGCATGACAATCGACCACAATATCACGGTAACTACCACCACCACCCTCTGTAGCGATGATCTTCGCGTAGTCGGCCAGAGTGACCTCATAGACCACCCCAATGAGAGGTTTATTCCAGCAGTGAGCACTGGCATGCACCCGTCGCTCTCGTGTTTTCGTTACAAGTGGTGCCTTTTCTGAATGATACTCTTCCTCGATATCTGACACTGCATCATATTCGCTGCCAGATTCTTGCTCTTCCGATGACTTAGGATCCCGGAATTGTGTGGTCGCAAAACAGGGCTCGGCGTATGGAACGCCTGGTAAATTGAATGTCAATCGAAGGCCTGGTACAAGGACAGCAATTTGTGAGAGTGGCTTAATCCCACGCTTGCCAAGGAATGTTTTGGCCGATAAGTTCGACCCGTACGCCAAGTAGAATACGGTATTTCCTCCGCCAGTCACCTCTGACAAGATTTCCTTTTCATCAAGGTGTTTTGCGATCTTCTCGGACAGATGTGTATCCTCATCGAGCGAGCCTCTGAGGCTGGAAGCGCGACGCCGTTGTTTGGAGGTAGTCGGGGGTTGAACAATATTGTCATCTGCGGGTTCCGTAAAACCAACAGGGGTAAGGTCATGTAGCTGATTCAATGACTCCCTGGCATCAAAATGGTATTGTGTAGCTGGCACTGAATCTGCATCCCCACCATCAATTCGGGGAGATATATTTCGGGTCATTGCGGCTAAAGACAAACGAAACGTCAACGGCTCTGGAGATATCAAACTTGAAGGACAGTTAATTGTGCGCCGGCTCCGGCTCCTTTATTAGTCTATCAATTTTGCTTTAAACATAGATCGGATGAATAGGTACATGGTTCCCGACATTTATGACCATGAGGCGCCCCGGAGTTGCGATTAATAATCCCGGCGGGTCCGGCGCCGGGATGGAGAGTTGCCGATCCCCATTGGGTGAAGGTAGGAAGCTTCCAGAGCCTCCTTTACCCTGCGGGAGCTGGATTGCACACACACGTAGTGGCTGGGCTGATGCGGAGTCGGAGTAAAGATGTAGCCAACTCCGCCGACTGGAAAAGTGGTGATCCTTGGGGTGATGATTCTGCGTGTCGTACGAGAAAAAGAAGAGGAAGAGGAGGAAGAGATGAAAGACTAGAGGGCGAGAGTGCGGAAACCACAAAAGGAAAGAGCGTCTTCTTCTCGGCGAGGCAGTTGCGATCGAACACCCAGGAGAGCATCATGTGATTCCCACTCAATACCTCAGCTTGAGAGACCATCAGCAGCATTTATCATCCAATTCATCTCTCCTCCTCGTTCACATTGATCAAAGATATACCCATAGTTGAGGCATCTTGAACTATGCTTAGAGACAACATTAGCTCGAAATACACTAAGCACCCCTGCAACTCAGAAAATCCTTTGACTTTGAGCTCAGCATGAAGCGCCGCAGGATCTCCGCTGCATTTGTCGAATTGAATTCTGCAGAAGTGATTCAGTCTAAAGACCAACAGGCCAGCCTTTCCGAGGCTGGGGTGCTTACCTCGTCTCAGAATCAAAACCGCCGTTCTCCACAAATCGCTTCAAAGACAGGGGCAACACCAGAGGTCAAGCCTACACTTGACAGGAAACTAAGCAAAGATCAGAACATCAATATCGAGAGCCGATGCGGGGCTTTTAATACTCTGCAAAAGGCCGATACGTCACACTTGGCTGATATCGCGTCTAACCCTCGTGACATCAAGCACGCCATACTCAATCAAAACCAACCAAAACCAACCCAAACTGACAAGGCTGGCGGGGTGGTAAACGAAACCGACCAACAGCAGTCTATTCAGAAACCGGAATCCACATCCTACGGCAAGCCACAATGTCCAGGGCGAACTGTGACTACACACTTTATCTCAGCTACCACTGATCCCCAAGAGATTCCCCGGAGAACTAATTTATCGGCGTCCATGATCTCAAAAGGCGGAAGCAGCAGTCTGGCTCAGCTTAAAGTCTCCAAGGGAGAATCGAAATCACTTATACCCAGCACGCAGGGACATCCAGTATCTTCCCGGCCAAGACGATATACTCTCAAATCACTTGTGCTCCAGACAAAAGCCAATGTAGATTGGAGTGAAGATATAAGACCCACAGACGAAGATGAGCCTGTACCAGACAGGGCAGAAGAAAGTGGACCTTTAATTTCTTCTTCCAGCTCTGGACTTGCAAATCAACCGGAAAAGCCATCTAAATACAGACGCAAAGCCTTTAAAAGGAAGTATACCAGAAGCAAGGCCCCGCGTGTCAAAAAGCTCAAACATGAAGACAATCAACTACAACTGACCACCGTTCAATTGGATAATTTTGATACAGAATCCTGCCATCCTGATGCCGGAGAAACGCTGTCTCTAGTTGACCCGAACGCTATGGACATTCATGAAACTACTGATATCCCGGAGAACACTCTTCATGCCCGAGAGAAGCAGCAGCTAAACAAACCTGATATGAATAGCGACCATCAAACACAAATCGAAACATCTGGCCTTCCGCTCGATGATTGTGACCGGGCAATGGCTGATACCCATACCAATGAGAAGATGCCTCACAATGAGTCACAGGATTTGCCAGGAGGTGCCCGCGGAAGAGGGAAGGCAGTTGGGAAAAAGTTGGCCAGCGCTCTCCGAGGACCAAAGAAGAGACTTAGTGTCAGCCGAGCTCGCGATGTTTCTCCTGTCTCTGTAACACAGGCATCTGTCTCTCGTAACACCCGCAGCCAGAATTTGCTGAGACAGGAATTGGGGATGGAACAAGCCAAAGACACCACTCGAAAACCATTCGAGCAAAAGATCGAGCAAAAGATCGAACTGAAACCTTCACAATTGGTCCCAGACACGGAAATTTCTCCCAGACGGACCGAGGTTCTTGAAGATGCAGCTAGTATGCCTATACCCAACCAAGGTCAAAAGCATTCAAAAAGCGATAAATCAACCGAGCAAGAATCAAGCAATGATAAAGCGACTAGATATAATGAGATGCCTGGTCGTGATTTTCCATTGACAATACCATCAGATACCATAGTTCACTCAGATCTTGATACCCCAAAAGAAGGTGGGCAGCATTCTGAGTCCTTCAACCCCGAGACAAGTGTCTCATCACATATCTCAGCTGGATCAAGGATGCATACTCATGAAGCATTTTTTCATCCGGTGAACGGACAGACCCCCGAATCTCAAAGACCATTGCTTACAGCCCAGCCTTGCTTATCATCACTACCAGGTAATACTTCGTCCCCAGCCTGCCAATGGTCCATGAAGCGAGGCTGTACTGTTGATCATAATGGAAGTCCCCAACTCAAACCTCAGGTGAACACAAGCGCTGGTTTAATTCAATCATGTCCAAAATTGAATCACTTATCGCCCGTGGTTGGAACAAGTAATTCCAGCTCTATCTACTCCGGCTCTAGTGATGACGAGGAAAGCTTGGAAGTGTGTTCTCTTGAGCATCAGCCCGTGGCACAACCACGACCAATCTGGACTAAATTCCAGCAAGACATGCTGAGGGAATACGGCATAAAAGCAGAACAGTTGTTCAAACGAAGAACGAAGTCACTTTTCCTTTCTGGGAATGCCAAAAGCGATGCCCACGTGAAAAGCGTCGAAGACAGGCAAGAATTGGGAACTCAACCGGCAAGACCGCAAACTCCCATGAACAAAGCCACATTCAGTAAGACGAAAATGCACAGCGCCAAACAGGAAGAGTTACAAGAACGACCCCAGCGTGCTTCACAGAGGATAGGCGACGAGTTAGGGCAATATTTGGACCAGAGGAAGTATGAACCGGCACTGAGCGCCCAATATGCGTCCAGGACCGACCCAAACTCCATTTCATCATCTCTGGCCCAAAATGGCTCAGGGTGCATGGATTGGATCTCAGCTCTAAAAACGGCACAACAGACCGCACATGATCAATTGCTAGAGACAAATCAGGTAAGCGAGATCTACTGGGAGGGTGTACTAGTACATTGCTTATGTATGACAGTCTTTGTCGATCCAGTTGGCTGCTGAGCAGGAAAGCATTCACGAGGTGTTACAGATCTACCGACAAGGATGCAACCGCATGTTGCAGGATCTCGTTCGGGCAAAGGAACTACGAATGGAGCTGTATCAGAGACAAATGGCATCAGTCAAAAAGCAGCACACAGAGATCTGCCAGGATCTCATTCGGGGATTGCAGGAACTGGATTGTCAGCTGCAGCAGGGATCGGAAGGCCGAGGTGTCCCGTTACCCCATATTCCCTAGGCCCTAAGCGGCTAAGCGGGTATCACAAGGGCCTAGCGCCCTGCAAGGGAGGTTATATTCATTACTCCGCAGTTGTTAACGCGCCCGCGGTGATTGGGGACTGACGCCGCTCACCGAGGATCACGTGGAATTGACTCATTCCTCCCTTTACACTTTTTTTCATTTTTCCTTTTTTTATATATATCAAAGCTGCAGCTGTATCATTCTCCTGATCTTGAATGTACTCTTTCAAGATCCGTCAATCCACTACTTTATAATTTTTTTGTTATATCTTGACACATCACCCCTCTTCCCCCAACCCATCATCCTTGTGTTTTAACTGATTACCTAGCCCCGCCATGTCGGTGAGTTGACCCCTCATGAAGTCATTGGCGCTTTCTCCTGGCCACAACTGACCTTCAATGGCTTAGTTCTTCATAGAGAATCCCAATGTGGGCAACCATAGCCACTTGGAAGACTCTCGCAGTACGTAAAGCCCGATTACTCCCCAATTGACCTTTCTTAACCACCCCGCGCAGTTGTCGGCTACAACCCCCTCACCCCACCCAACCTCCTTCAGCATGAGATCGCATTGACCGATAAGTCGCGTGAGACCGTCCTCAAGGCTCGTGAAGAGGCCGTTGCAGTCGTTCACGGTACCGATACGGAGAAGCAGCGTTTGATGGTCGTCATTGGTCCCTGCTCTATTCACGATCCCGATATGGCTCTGGAGTACTGTGATCGCCTGCTGAAGCTGAAGGAGAAGTACGCCGATGATCTGCTTATTGTCATGCGCTCCTACCTGGAGAAGCCACGTACAACTGTTGGCTGGAAGGGTCTGATCAACGATCCCGATATCGACAACAGCTTCAAGATTAACAAGGGTCTACGCACCTCCCGCCAGCTCTTCGTGGATTTGACCAACAAGGGAATGCCCATTGCCAGCGAGATGCTTGATACCATCTCCCCTCAGTTCTTGGCCGACTGTCTTTCCGTTGGTGCGGTCGGTGCCCGAACCACTGAGTCCCAGGTTCACCGTGAGCTGTCCTCTGGTCTGTCCTTCCCCGTCGGTTTCAAGAACGGTACCGACGGCTCTCTTGATGTTGCCGTTGATGCCATTGGCTCCGTTAAGTCTCCTCACCACTTCTTGTCTGTGACCAAGCCTGGTGTTGTCTCTATCGTGGGAACCGTGGGCAACCCTGATTGCTTCGTCATCCTGCGCGGCGGCAAGAAGGGACCTAACTACGATGCTGCCAGCATCAAGGAGGCTAAGGCCAAGCTTGAGGCCAAGGGCATGAGACCTCGCCTGATGGTTGACTGCAGCCACGGTAACTCGGAGAAGAACCACAAGAACCAGCCAAAGGTTGCCGCTGTGCTCGCCGAGCAAATCTCCGCTGGCGAGTCCGCCATTATGGGTGTCATGATTGAGAGCAACATCAACGAGGGTAAGCATCAAATAGTTCCAGCATGTATAAAGAATTCGTACTGACTTTTCATCTCCAGGTAACCAGAAGGTTCCTCCTGAGGGCAAGGCTGGCCTCAAGTACGGTGTCAGTATCACAGATGCCTGCATTGGCTGGGAAGATACTGAGTCGACGCTCGAGACATTGGCCCAAGCAGTACGCGCACGGAGACAGAAATTGAATGGCACCAACTAAGTCACGTCCATTTTGATTCTGTCTTCTAGCTTCTAGTCTTGTCATGACACAAAGATGTAATTATGGGGCATTTTAAGCGTTGCCTTGGGGCTTGAAAAAGTTTTCGTTCTTCCTTGTCGAAATATCAATTTATCTTTCAGTATTGGTTGACCGTATCTGTCGACCATCTACGTCGTTATTTATCTCTGGTCTACTCGTATCAAATTAGGGAATAGTAGAAGTTCATTCCAAAGTAGTATATACTCATACCAATGTAGAAGACAGATGCTTATATGCAAGTAATAAACCCGTCACCGTAGTACAAAATAGACAAAATAAAAATGCCTCACGATATATCAGGATCATCCCTCCATCGACCCTTTCTTGATCCAAGCTCGGGGATCTTGAAATCCACGATACAAGCGGCAAATGACGGACGACGAAGAGATGAATTCTCGGTTTGCGTTATAGTTGGGAGAGTATAGTCTTCCAATGCCATGCCTGGCACGAAACGATTCGCTCCGTATCGACCAACAAATTCCGAATCATCATGTAACTGTGCACGCTTTCGTTTGCGATATGAATCAAGACAAGGGACCTTGTATTCATGAACCTCACTCAACCGAGTAGATTGAATACTCCCATCCGCTCCCACCGTGGCAAACTTGCATTTAGAGATACTCTTTGTCCCTTGGGATGGAGATGTAAAAGTATCAATGTCCAATAATGTCGATTTACCATGAGCCCCGAAAGCCCATACACGCGCACCCCCGTCACTAGATTGAAGTGCCAATTCAACAACATTCTCAACCTTCCCGATTTCCTTTCCGTAGATTTTGAACGGCCACATCATTGCCGTAGGACGGTATCTCACACTCAAGAGGAATTCCCAATCCCCATTCTGATTTTGGACCAGGCTCTCGCGCCGTTTACGGCATCGCTCTGGGTCAATAAACCAATCTCGTGCTAGATCACTGTTCCCCATAACACCATCTCCCTGAAGCTCGCGCTCTTTGCGAATCACATTGAACACATCCAAAGGTACCGAATATAATACAATGCGGTCATTATAAGCGGCTACCACGCGCAGACCCCATTTCAAGTCAGAGCCTACCGTGAAGACAGTTGGCATACGAGCTTCATTTGACTGATCCGCCATATCTTCAATGAATGGTGGGACACAGACAAAAGCCCGTGTGAGGCTTGTTGGTCCGCCGATTGGTGCGTCAGAACCGATGCAAAGAAAGCCGGTCCGAGGATCGACGAAAATCATATGGAAACCATCGTTGATGGGGACTGCACGATAGTGGTGACAGTGCGTAGCCCTAACAAGGCTGAGAGCGGAAGTATTAGTCGGGCCTCTGCCGCCGAATGATCGAGCGTCAGCAACTAGATGAAACTGGCATTTCTTGGGATGGTCGGGATATGGCGATTGGCGACATGCGCACTCATGGACTCCGGGTCCGACCAGGGAAGATATGATGCGCATTTCTGTGGGAGATTCGGAAAGACTGGGGAGGAAATGGAGGACTTCGGATGGTTGAGACATAGGGAAGTGTGTTCGTTGATCTTGTTGCGTCTTTTCGTCGATCCAGTGGATTTCTATACCTCCGGCACAGCCAAAGGCGACACAACGACGGCCTGGGTAGAGGGCGATTGTTCGGGGAGGATGGTCCTCTGAGCAGATATCATAATAGTAATGGGGTGAGCTATGGTTTTTCTTCGGCATCTGGCGTTGGTGCTGGTTCTCTGAGCTGAGTGTGGACATATCTAGGTCACAGACCATTCCAGTACGGCTTTTCAATAATGCTGCGATGATGACTCGAGATCTGCTAGTGGTATCTATGACCGCTGATACGACTTCAAAGATACATTCGATAGTAGCGATTGGGATGATGTCTGAGTCAACTGGATTTGAACACTCAGGGGCTTGAAACCGTCTTTTCAGCAATTGGAAGACATGGATCCTGCAGCCGGTTGTGACTAGAACATAATTACCGCAAACACTGGTGCTAAATGTAGATGTTGTTGAGTGTGAGATCTTCTCTCGAGAATTATAGAGAGCCCGACGAGTCTTGATAGATGATGAAGGCTGTGACAATGCAGAGAAGTCAATGACCTGCGTAGTCAGAAATCCCGACTCTTCGATATTTGCTTTCCTCCCCGCAAGGAGACACTCGGTTGCAAAGCGTCTGCTCATTCTCCAAGCTTCGCTCTCTTCAATCAATGTTGAGCTGCGGCCTCGTTGAATTTCAACATCTTGTTGATATGCATCCCACCATCCAGCTCGTTTTAACATCTTCTCCAGCAATTCTGGATTCATGCCCACGCGCATCCATTGCGAGCAGGTACGTCGAGCATTATCGAAATCTCGAGGAGTTAGTAGGGAGTATATTTGAAGCAAAATCTCCGGTGGTGTATTATTTGCAGGCGATAGCGAAAGGCTACTGGGGGTATCCAGATCAATATCGCGGTTGAGAACTTTGACTGGGAGATCTAGTTCGTGGATATCGGGAGTGATTGAATTCGCGGTTATTATCGAGTGAGTTCGTTTTGAGCGTCTTGACTTAATCTTTGAATATTTGCCGACTTGAAGACCATTAATCGCCGGTAAGTGCGTCCGAAAGCCTTCATTGTGAGTAGTTAGGGACGACATAGTAGCCATGTCGTAGCCCTAATTATTCACCACTTCACCACCAATTGCGAAGTCTTTGACCACAAAGTTGCTTGTGAAGTCAAGAAAAACCCCAGACGAAAGAATTCGATATCTAAGCCTAATCTCAAAAGCAACCTTCCGAAAACCAAACCAAGAAAAGTGAGAATGGTGAGATATTCGACTCCCGATGCGTCAAGACGATCGGCCGGCAATGTGAGATGAGCCTAAAATGAGTGACGGTAGACGGCTCCACTCAGCACTCGCGGGTGGAGAAGATTCAACGACGCATCGAGCAATTTTATTTGCTAGCGATGTATGAAATGAAAAAAAAAGGCGGATCTAATCTGACAGTCACGAATCTTGGTTGGAGTCTCTCGTGGTAGTATTCTCAAATAATAAGAGATCGGGACGCTGAGGACGAAATATGTAGGGAATCAAAGTCGCAAGTCGTGAGGTTTATGGTCCACCTTGAATGAAATGGTATCACCGAATGCGAAAGCGGTAGATATCTAAAAAATAACAAGAGTTCAAGTTCCTCCGACAACCTCAGCTGCAGAGTATGAATTGAGGAATCTGATAGATAGACTCGGGGGAGTCGAGGGGACGAGGCAAGGGCCTTCTTTTTTTACTGCAGGAGATGGGCTACTTTTCAGGTGTATACATAAACTTTTGCCATCAAAAGGGTCCTGACGTCGGCCTTGAGACAATGAACCACATTAAACGATGGGAGTCTGAACCAGGTGGCTTCGGATTTTGATTTGAAAAGGTTGCCATCAGGTCCATTCGCGTTGATAACCTCATTTTGAACCGCGAGTGCCGATGCGGGCTTACTGTATTCACGGCAGAGAAAAAGTAGAGTGGAGAAAGAAGAACAAGGCAAACGGACTTGAATAGGCCAATGCGTGCGAAAAAAAAATGAGGAGCATCGGCTCGAGCAGAATTTGGATCTGTAACTCTCGCATCGTATGGTCCGGTACATTCCATTGAAGGAGGTGGAGGAGGAAATGGAGGAGAGAGAAGAAAAAAAAAAAAAAAGAAGCAAAAGTGGGAAATGAAAAGAATGCGACGATGCCGGAAACGGCAACGAGGGCGAGTTTTCATGCAACTGTGCAATCCAAACTGAACACTCTTTTTTTTTTCATTATTTGGATAGATCTAATTAATTCAATGAGATTAATAGGCTAATATTCATTCATAATAATCACAATAACAAAAGACAAAACCCCTTGTGTATTGATATATTATGATGGGCGCTGCAAGGCCCCTGCGGAATGTTGACGTTTCGATCCCATGCGGGCCATGTGGAGAGTTGAGGACCCCCTTGGGATTCCAGAAAGCACCCAACAAACTCGAAGGAATGCTGGATCTTCTACACCGCTGATACTCGAAAGTTGTTTCCAGAATAGCCTCATATTTGGTCGAACTAGTAGGAGTTCTCTGGAAATCAATTCCAGGTTTCATAACCGTGCCTACCAGTGGGATACACCGATATAAAAAACTGGTATTTTCGGGTCCTCCGAAAGCGGGAGACTATCCATAGTATTTCAAGATGGATCTTGAGACGCTTCAAGATACCCAGATAGAAGAGTTACTTTGGAACTCATGAATTCGATCAAGTATAATCTTGTTCCCTGACGGTCATCTCCATCCTTACGTGGAAAGCCGACGCATTCCAGCCCTAACATGATCCCATGGCGTGCTATTACCGTGTACTCCAAAGTACAGTATTATTATGTATGTGTTGATCCGTCAGCAAAGTCTTTCGTACGGCCCCAACTAGTACTAATCAAGTCAATGCGCATATTCTCATAGAACGCCTTGGCATGATTGATCAGATCATATGGGTAAAGTCAGCTGGGGAATGAAGTTTCACAGCCTCGGCTTTGCCACTGCCACGTTTGCCACGGGAAAGCTGAAACGAAGGAAGAATGTGCTCGTGTATAACCGAAGAGGTCAATGTGCCAAATATCCACCTGCCAGGCAGCACTGGCAGGTGCTATGAACAATCTAGAATTTAGATGGAATGCTCATACGTGTCAAGGTCATTGATATTTGATTGTACGCGGCTCTACTTGATAGTGGGTATGTAGTGAAAGGACAAAGAGCATAGTGTAAAGTTGAAATAGCAGCAGAGTCCGAAATTTGAGTTGCGAGTATCAAAATAGCACGGGACAATTGTGAAAAAAAGGAACGATAGGGCCATCGCCCCCGTAATGAAGAACATTATGCACCGAAATGATAACAGATAAGACGAATGTCATGACTGGATGGTATATAAGTGCTGTCGAGCGAGGGATGAATGTTCTTTGGTACAAGACAAAAACAGGGATGAGTGGTATCAAGGTCATATATCATCATGAATGATTAGAACAAGGAGTGAAAGAAAGAGAGGAAAGAGGAGGGATTTCGGCAACATTATCTTCCAGGAAGAAGCCGACAAGTTTCACGGAGTAATATCATTCTGGGTCTGATGGGCCTCGAATAGAGGCTCTCCGTTGCCCTGGGCAGGGTTCCGTCCCGGGAGCCAAGCACCGTGAAGTGGCACAATAAGACTTGGGTTGACGTATTTCTTCAATCGCAGTTCAAGCTCACGCCCGCCTATTCGGATAGGCAGTGCATCACGGTCTAAGCCTGATGGCGGTGAGAACGTTGTCGACGGCGAGGGAGAAACATCCCCGCCGCCAGGCAGATTGCGATCTATGCTCTTCAAAGCAATGAATTTCATAAGAGGCTCATAGTTCCGGCCAAACCAGTAGCTGAACCAGACTGTGAATCCCAAGAGAGGGAGAAGCAGCAGAGGGCGAGTGATATCCTTGCGCAGTGCTAATACACCAATCATGGCAAGTTGGTAAACTACCAATCCCACAAAGACCCGATTGCAGATCATTGGCCATGCACGGCCAGTGGAATGTTGCTGATGGTCCATGGCGTAGAGAAGTTGGTACTTGTAGATGAACTGACCAATAAAGAAATAGACCAGACCAAACACACATATCAGCCACGAAGCAGGGAACACACTATAAACCACACAGATGATCAAGATCAAAATAGTTTGCGGAATTGAGAACCCATAACTGAATTGGGGCGGTGTCGACAATTCGGCGAACTCTCGGGGTGTTCGAGCTCGAAGGAAGTTCAGTGGATACAAAGCAACACTGCCGAATTCGAGGAGACGGAACGGAAATAGTCCAAGCCCTTGTAGAATCAAGAGATTGATGTAGAATGGTGCCAGGCCTTCCAGAGAATTGGCAAGAGCCAATGCAATCATTGTGGTGTCCTTGAAGGCGTCTCGTACGTTTTCCCAGAAGCTATAAAAACCACTAGCAGCACCGAATACCGTGAATATGAGGAACATGTTGAAGAAAGTAAAAAAGAAGTTCTTCGAGATTAGAGATAGCTCAATATCCCCTCGCGACATCATTCCTTGTTGATGAGAGAGCCCTGTAATGCAATTAGCATTCACTGCTCTTGTAAATTTTTTTCACAAGCACCAATAGATACTCACATTCGTATACATATGGAACAGCAACAGTCAACAGAGAGAACGACAGAGTCGGCAGACCTGTCTGGACAAGGGACTGCAAAAGAGGATGCTCGGACAAAAATTCTGCAAGTTGCGGAATAACTTTGTGGAGAGTATCTAGCTCCAGTAAACCCGCAATCGGAAGCAAGAGGAATGACCAGAAAATTGTGAGAAATCCGATGAGAAGGGTAATGAGCCACGACTGACACATGCGGCGCGCGCGCGAGAGGTAAGTATTCTTCCAGACAACATCAGCCGGGGCTGGGGCGAGCCGTGCAAACATTTGCATCGGATGAGGATCAAGGATTGTCTGGACAAGCATCTGAGAAGCTGCAATAGATTCCATTGTCACAAAGGCCATCTCAGTCGGAACATAATCTTTCTCCCTGGCAGTTTCGATTTGCTCGTCGGTTTTGCGTAATTGCTCTTCATAGTAGTCGATTGCATCAATTGACCGGTATCGCAGTTTTAGTGGACCATACCAAACACGAACTCTGGGGCGTTCGTTGCGATACGCCGAGATGTGTTCACGCTCATTGCTGGGGAGCAATGAGGATTGCTCGTGGTCTTCTTCTAGGGGCAGACTCGCATGAGTGGCGTATGGGGGCTGGCGCGAAAGAGGAAGTGTGCTGTCATCGACTCGTGGGCGCTTGTATCCCATATGTTGCGTCCAGGCGCGTTCTAACTCTCTGACGATCTCCATTCTTTTATCAATGAGATCGTCTAATTCCCGCCATTTTCGACACAGTGTAACAGCTTCCACTCTCCCGACTTTCAACCCCTCGACAAACTCCTTGATGCTATTTTCCGATGCCATATCACGCGGGATACCAGAAAGGCGAATGGTCCGATCAGTTGTGCTGGTTTGGTTGCCGAGATAAGTTTGCCGAGTCTCAATGATTTTGTTCGTTTCCTGAAGCAAGAAGTATACCGCCATGCCACTGAAGATGTAGGTGAATATGACATAGATCCAAAGGTATGTCCAGTCTGTCTTTTGCTTGTCGTTGTCCTTCATGAATTCTCCTACGACGCTCGTGGTATCATTGCTGGGGGGATTGACATTGTCCCAACCAGGCACTCCATTCTTCCCGATATACTTATAATGTATGGGCAGGATTATGGCAACTGCGAAGACGAAGACGGCGAGCAGGAAGCGAAGAGCAAATTTGAAGAAAGATAGGAACTAAGCATCAAGTCGCATTAGCACAAAATCGCCGTCCAATGTAGTTCTTCGAATAGGTGGATCAACTCACGACATATGCATCCATTCCCGCTGAGTATAGCACTTCTTCATCTGTGATGCGATATAATACTGGGATCCATCCAAAAAAGCTGTCTGGTAGTTCCGGTAGATGCGAAGCAGCACCTCGTTGCCGTCTGCGTGCTGCATATAGCCCGTTCCATTTAGGACGTAGCACCTAAAGTTGACCGTTAGTTAGAAGAAAATAGATACGCTACGAGAGTTCAACCACATACACAGAATGTTATGAAGGCTCCTAGACCAAGCGCAGAACTGATCACAAACTGCGTATACAGGTCGCGCTGCTCATGGGTCTGATCTCCCCATCTTCTTTCCCCATGGCCATTGTTCGGCGAATCCTTAGCCACAGTCAGCAGCGCATCAGCTGCTGCCACCGATAAAGACATCGTTGTCTTCAGGAATCTTTCGTGTTTTCAATCTGCAAGGCATCTGAGGATGAGAGGACCTCCGAAGCTCCTTTGTTTTGTTCGATGACGATTTGCTGAGTCATCCACACCTGATCTGCGGCTGAATTATAATTGGTCAGAACTACATATATGTGGGGCCATGCGTTGTATACAAACTCCGCCAGTCTACAGTACAATAGTACAGTAGTACGATAGGAAAATATGCAACTTCACTCCTCAGATCAACATAGGCAAAGATCTCCAACAATCTAGACAAATTCACGTCTGAAAAACTGAATCGGTTAGGAACGACCTGTGGCACTCCCCCTAAGTGGCGTGCATGATGAGCTCATGAACTATGTAAGGAGCCGCCACAGAGGGGTCTAGTTCGTAGATTCGAACCCCTTGTAATTTTAGTACGCCAAGTCATATAATCATACATCTTAAATTTCCAAATTTTGGTCTCTTTGTCGCCCCCAGATTATTATATCCAAAAATTGATTTCGTAGACCTAACCAAATTTCGAGCTTAGTCGAATCATCAGACGGAGTAATAATACAGCATGTGCTAGTATTAGAAATTACGTATGAACCGAAGGAATATCAAGAGGCCGTGGAGTCATGACGCACGCAATCCATTCCATATTACGAAGCGACCGATACGATCCCGTAAACTACGATTTCTGTGGATATATGCGATATATCAGGACGAGATCGACCTGAGCTTGTACTCCCAGACGAGCAATGTTACGCGGCATCAAACAGAATTGACTCGACGGGAGGGACCGAATAATCAAACGGCACATTGAATTATCAGTCACCCTCTTTAGTTATGTCGGCTATCATAATTCCAGACGAGCACAATCAACAGCTACAAGCACTCGGCGATGATAGTGTAGGCAATCGCTCAAGGGACGAAGAGATGATTTTGGGGTCCGATAGTGGCGAGGTAAGAGTGACTTTGGGGCTGTCACCATCTCCATCATAGCAAGTGGTAACTAGTTTCTGCTCAACATAGACTCTCGAAATTCTCCTCGAACGCCTCGATGCGTGGAAGCACGTATGTGAATATCTTTGCTCTTATATCTCTGCAACTGCGAGAGCGCAAAAATCTCAGTCAAGAGAATTTGATAATATTCTGAAGGTAGGTATATCTACACAATCAACAAAAGTATATCGGCCTCATTGCCTGGGCCTTAGAACGTGAACTATCCACTCAAGGAAGGCCTTCATTTTCAAGCAAGCAAAGATGGGGTGGCTGGTCTTTTCGAAACTATATACTTCAACACAAAGGTACGGCGCAATGTGTATAGCTCCATGAATACTATCTTATCTAACTATATTTCCAAGGAATTCGTGAAAGTGTACGCCGCGTCTGAGGAAAATTTGAACGCGAGCGTGCTGCCTATACTACGGCGTCTCCTTAAAGAAATCAAATCAAAAGCAAAACAACTGAAAGTTGACAAATCCAAGGGCGAAAATCTAGTTAAGAAAGCCCGGCTCGCAACGGAGCAACATATTATTCTTCTGGCTAAAACCACCCGGTCCTATGATGCTAGCACTGGTAAAAAGATCGAGCAGCCCTACGATCCCTACCTAGTCCGCCAGGGCGTCGACATCCGATTAGTTGATCAAGCAATGAAAGAAAAGGTCGATAGACAGGAAAACGAAGAAATCCAGAAATCTTTTCTGTGGTTCGAAATGCATATTCTACAATCGGTGCAGTCGGTTTTAGCTAAATTGTTCCAATTTATGGGGAGCCAATTTGATCATCAGCATGCAATGTACGGTGATATCTTGGGTACAGCGCAGCTTATACACCCTGATTTGGAATGGTTCAGTTTTGTGGAGCGAAAGAACGCAGCACTACGGAATTCTGAAGCTCTTCGGAGATCGTCGGTTTATTCAACATTTCCGAATAAGGATCATCGAGCAACGAAACCAATCATGGAAGGTGATTTAGTATACCAGCCCCGTGGTATACCGAAACTTGGCCATTGTGTGGTTACGCGAGCAGGTTACTTGCATTATTTCGATTCTAAAGATGACCCCACCCAGCAATCGATCCCAGAGATTTCCTTATACTTAGCAGATTGCTCCATCAATTCTGTGGACAATGCCAACTTCAGGGTCCAAGGCGTGAATGTCTCCAAGAGGAATCTCGTGAATCCATTCCATACCACCACTCAGCACATTTTCAGAGCTCAAAGTTTTGACGAGGCCGAAAAGTGGCTTTCTGCCATCGATACAGCGATCAGAGAGTTACCCTCATCTTTGTCGTCTTTGTACGAACCAACCGGGATAGGGGCGACATGATTTAAATGACAGGGGAAATTTCTCAGAGGTTTTATTACTTCAAATTGTTGTCTCATGGGCTGATGGAACACACATTTCTTTCCAGATACAGAAATAAGTTATACAAAGGTTTGTATAACTTGCAGTAGAGAGTATGACCTAATATATAGATTCTCATGGTTCCTACCTACGTTTAAAGCCCTGTAAATTATGCTGGGGAAGTAAATGTTCATTCGGGCTGCTCAGGGCGAGGAGGAGACCAGTCCGGTTGAGTTCGGAAAGTCGATCTTTTTTAGGGCAGTTTGTACCCTTAACATGGAGAATTATTACGTAGAATACGTCTTGATGCTTATAATAAAATTACTTCGAGAGATACGAGGGATATTTGGTAACAAGTAAGGGGCCTTGGAAAAGCGAATTAGCAGGGCAAATACTGGTGGAATATGACGACTCAGTAAAAGAAAATAATGCTTTGATAATGCTGCTAGTATGTGAAATTGTGTTTAACTATGGTCAAAATGTCTAGGAAAGTTTGGAGGCATCGTAATAGAGATCAAGCAGACACCCAGCGGACCAGGCCTGAGTTGGCGACTGTTGTTGCTCACAGTTAGAATTTGATAGAACTAAAGAGGCAGGAGACCTTCAAAAACTTACCGAATCACCGCAATGTTCCCCATTCTTATTCGTCAGCTCAGTCAATCCTTTCCAAGGACTCTCCCGCAATGCCTTCTTGCAGCCATCGAGGCGCCGAGTGACCTGCTGGAAAGATTCAATACGCTCTTCGGCTGTCTTACGACGCGTGAGATCGAAGTGTAAGAGAGCACGTAGGAAATATCCACGCTGCCAGACCCACTCCGGACCTTGGTGGTAATTGCGTCCCTTTGAGGTAGCAAAGTCGGTAGAGTCCTCGGAGTTGTTGTAATAAGGACGGTAGTTTAGATCCGAGGGATCCAAAGTGGCCATTCCAACCGGACCAACGATAGCAGAATCGGCAATTGAAAGAGCAGTCAAGGCTTTCTCGGGCGTGAAAAGATCAGGTGCAACGGCCATTGCAATTGGGAAGTTAGCTCGAAGCTGGTAGTCTTCATAAGGCTTTCCGGACTTGTAGAGATCCTTGTATATTCCTCGTCGGTTGACAATGCTGGGATCAACATCATACTGACTGTCTTGATCTGGGTTCACTGGGATGAAGTAGCATCGCTCGAAGTTTGCCTTGATCTTCTTTGCCCATTCGGCAAAGGTAATGGATTTGCCGTCACCAAGGTCGACTCCCGCGTAGGGATAGACATTTCTTTCGTTCAGTTTTGCGACCCATGAGAGGGCACTATAAGAGAGACCCGTGATTTCAATTGAAGCACCATCACGCGGAGTGCCCGGTACACCCTTGTTGCCGGCCTTTTCACTCTCTCCCATCTTGTCTTGCCAGGTGCCACAGTTGTTCTGGCTACCCCCGAATATGATCCCGGTATCCCAGTCAACCTTGATATCAATCTGGAAACCCTCGGGTTTCATTTGTATGTCGAGATCGGACCCGGCATTATATTCACGGAATGACATGCCATGGGCATGGCGTTGGAAGACTTCTTGAATAACCTCCAGGACAGTGGGGGTCTGCGAATAAGCTCGAGGATCATCGAACGGGAACCATGTATCATCATAAGGGAGGAATCGCCTTGGGACCTTTTCTTGCAAAAGATTGATTCCATCGGGGACCATGTTCGTGTAATCCTGGATAGCTTGTAGGAAGAACCACACCGAATCTCGCGAATTGTACCGCGGCAATTTGCCACTGCTGAGGAGATTTGGAATCATGCCATGCTTGAGAACGCTCGCAAAGGCTAAAATGTGCTCCTTTGCATCATCGAAACGGCCTGTACAAAGGAACAGGCCACGAATAGATATGAAAACATCTCTACCCCAGCAGCGGGCCCAGTCGACTGCAAAATGGGGCAAACCAGCAGCCAAACTCGGGACCTGTTTAGTAGGCCACAAAGAGGCAGAGTTGACAAATCCGGTTTGCTGAACACTAACCATAGCAAGTTGATGAACGAACTCCTGGCCATGTCGAACAAGATCTCCGAACTTGTGAATACCACTCTTCCAGGCAGCATTGTATGCCACCTGCAAGATGATGGCAAAATAACGAGGGAGTAAGAAATTCGGCAACCCACGCACGGCATCAAACTTTTCCTTCAACCAAGCGGCTGGCTTATGAAGGGCTGCATGACCTTCCTTGGTTGCGACTTTCTCCATCCGCTGAACAACAAAATCGAGAGCCCATTGGCCTTCGCGGAGATGATCACAAAGTGGATGGCCGAGCTGGTTGTATTTGATTATATCCTCAAGGACGCTCCACCAACCCTGCAAGCCAGCATAGACAAGTGGGCCATGCTTGGGAATGTTGTAGACACCGTCTTGGCCATTGCTTGAATCTCTTTCTTCAGCTTCACAGCGATACAAAGCAAAGTTCAAATCAACCAAGCTGAGCTCTGAAAATGCTTCATCGGCGCCACTGGAAACGAAGTTGTCAAGGCCCTCTGCATGTTCGGCAGTCGGGATCCAGGTCTCAAAAAGGGCGATGGATCCGGGCACCAGAGCCTTCGACACCGTCACGGTTACATCGTCTTGGTTACCCTCGATAGTGGTAGCTTCAATGTCGCGTGTATGACTAGGAAGACCTTTAAGTTCCTTGTCATCAGCCAGGGCACTAGACCTAGCACCATCAGATGCGTCTACATCCAGAACCCACGATCCCAGATGCTTGGCTCGAGTGCCACTGATGTTAGTTGGATCTAAGATAGCCCCACTGTCATTGCCTGGGAATGCTGTATGCGCGATGAGGAAAATTCCCTTGCGCGTCTTAGGATGAACACGATGGACAGTAATAAATTCTCCGTCATGATGGATATGAGTCTCGTCATAGCCTTCCACGCCCATCTTTGTGTGAAGGTCATTCAGGATCTTCTTGACACCTCCAATACCACCTTCACCTGCCCCAGCTTTGATATCCTGGCTTCCAGAAAATGAAGAAGAGTATTTTCGGGACTCATGGACCAAGTCGACAAGTTTGGGATAAATTTCATCATACCCCATGACACTCCCAATGGCGGATGCGCACATGGCAACGAGGGCGGCATTGGGAAGGGTATCCCTGGCATCTCGTTTTTGGGCCGGCACTTCATTATCATGAGTGCAATCCATGAAGAGTGCTTGTACAGGCAAAGGTCGGATATGAGTAATCTTCTCATCCGTAGCGCCACCTTTTGCGGACGCGATTGCGTGAGAACTACCAGCAGATGGCAAGTCAACATCAAAGCTACCAATTGGGCGACCTCCGTGACGGTGAACCAGACGGCTCAGTTCCTCTGTACTCCAGGCTTGCATGGCCTCTCGGATGAGGGCATTGATGCCAAGTCGTTTGACGAAAACATAGTCGGCCTCCTCGGAGCCTGTGAATAGCTCGGCAAAGACAGTCAGGTCTGGACGGACCTTGCGAGCCTTATCGAGAAGGTACTCAGCCACTACGAGGGGCGTCGAGTGACAGTTGTCAATTCGGAAGCCGCCAAAATACTTAGCCATAAGCTGTGTATACCGAGTCATGAAATCCCACAGGAAGGGGTTATCTTTGGGTGAGCTGCCATAGCGTAGCTTAACGCAGTCACCCCAGACAATGACCTCGCGGCGAAGATAGGCTTTGGAATCTGGTCCGGCATTATCGCGCATCGCATCCGCATTCCAAATCCATCCGTTATTGACCAAGGCAAGAGCTTTAGGGTTGTGCTTCTTGGTAACCTCATTGTCAGGAAGACGAGTGAAGTAGGCTTCGATGAGAGGGCTTTCTTTGTGAACACGTCCTAGTTTTGGCCCATGATCATCGATACGCAAATATTTGATGCGGTTGAATAGCTGGTCCATGATAGAAGCGACGTCTGTATCATACTCTTCGTAGAGTGGTACGTTGACAGCATCGAGAAGCTTAAAGAGTGAGGCCTCGACATCCCCGAGGTTCGAGCCATCTTGGGTGTACTCGCCATGCAGTACGGTGAGTACTGCAGCACCGAATGAGGCCTTCACAGATCGACCGAATCGTCCCAAGACTTTATTTGAATCAGGAATTCCAAGTTCACGAACCGTCAGCGTCTGCTCACTAGGTGACAGATCTTTGAACCTTTGCACGTTAGAATGCTCCAGACTAGGTTTATCCACATCTCCAGTAGTCCAAGCGTCTACGATCTTCTTAGCATCAGCCTTAACGTCGATGACATAAAATTCCCATAGTCGAATCCCATCGACAACCTGCTTGCGGAGAGCATTCATCACTTTCACTAGGTCTTCGGTGTCTTTGAACTCCGTGGGTAGTCCGAGACTCTCTAGATCATCACTGAACTTCAACAGGGCGGTATCCAACTCGAGAGCAGATTCTAGCCAAGGGGCAGTCTCCACGCTATATCCAGCCTCCGGATGTTCCTCCAGCCATTTGCTGTTGTGAGCCGTGTGGTTCCAAACAACATCTGTCAAGGTCAAGAGGCCATATTCTTTCTCCATGCGGGAAACGAGCGATGCCACATCGGATTCCCCATTGGGGAAAAAGGCAGGATCAAAAGTCAATTGATCGAAGATACTATACGGAGAATTCGATGCACCACGTTCCATCAAGGGTGTGAAGTGCACCATGTTGTAATTGCGTTGGCTAATTCCATGAAGATGCTTATCCCAGTCGGCCGGATACTGTCCCATGAATTTGGAGATGACCGAGAAGATGGAAAGTGCATTGAGAGGTAGATCTTTGCCGCGGAGAGTCAGATTAGGTGATACGTCTATGTAATGGATTGGAGTTTGAGTAGGCTCTGGGGTTGGCACAGCTTCGACTGAGAACTCCGGCAGTGGATAGAACGTGGTGTAGTAGGCAAAAGCGCCCGGGCTAGTCACTGGGATATCGATTTGGATGTTCTGGTTGAAGTTGGGCTTCAGACTACGCTGGATTAGTAAAAATGCTCTCCTACATCCTCCATGAAGACCCTGGGGGAACAAGAGGTTCTACCTGAACTCGCGGAATGACTGGCGATCAAAGTCCTTCCCTTCTTCTGGAAGGTTGACCCACAGACTTCCATGTCGGCAGATGGAGCTGGTTCCTTCGATGATAAATCGGAGTACGTAGCCACCATTGGAGGGCGGAGGAAGATAAATATATCCTCCAGGAACATCTGGTGAGCCATCATCCTTCAATGGTAGAAGATAGACCTGACGTGAGGGGACCATGATGATCGTGGTCGAATCCGGCGACAATCGAGACTGGAGCTGGCAGCCGAAGTGACACACCACAAAGCAGTCAGAAAGTGCTGCCTATGTACTACCTCTTGAGGAGGTGAAAGGTTTTCAGCGAGCGAATGGCCTAGGAATAGGCCGGATTTAGGTGTTGAAAAGGAAAAGAGGGAACTGGGCGTTTCCCCCCTCACCAGCTGCTGCCGCGCTAGTACTACGGGGTGACATCATGCATCTGGGCCCTGGCCAGGTTTATTTAAATCGCCGAGTCGAGGCTTGAAGAGCTTGACAGTTGCTAGTGAACTAAATGCTAGTTCACGATTAACAAGCTCGCAGCATGATATCACAACTATAATGACCTTTAGAATTTCAAGGAACATAATTAAACTAGTTTTAACTGGCGAACAGGAGATTTTTAGTCCTTGACCGCAAACCTTGGTTCTGGCAGTACCGGAAATAGTATCAAAGACCAGAGGGAAAAATAGAAAACAGTTGGAAGAAAGTATCAGAGAATTCTCAATTCTATAGACATAAGGGTAATATCCAGTTCGTATCAATGCGTAGGTACAGTCGTAATTCTATCCAAAGAGCCATAGCCATGCTTAAACCCAATCCCGAAAATGTCGCATAATCAAAGCCGAGCACCATACCGAGCACCATCACTCTCACCATCCTGATCAGAAGTGGCAGTAGAAGTCGGGACACGATTCACCGGGGGGCTATAAAAAAGAAAAGAAACAATTTTAATCAAACACGAACGGAAAATAAAGGGACGCCATCAGAAAGCATTTACCGCTCAATGTAAGAAGGAAGCTCAGAAACCTGCATGGTTCCTTTCAGGATACCTGATGATAAGTGTAAGCAGATGAAGTTATTTTAGGCAAAATCGCAAGGAGAGAAGGGGAAGAGAAAAATAACTTACGGTAGACAGCAGTGAACAGGGGGAAGTCGTCCTCCTGGCCCTGGTTCTTCAAGAAGCTGTTCACCTCGTAGGCGGTCAGGGTGCCTTGCAGCGACTGGCCGTTAAGCTCGTCCTTCTCGATCTGCTCAATAGATTGGTTGCGCTCAACACTGAACTTGGCGCAGCGGAAGTTGCGACCAGCGCTGGAGCTAGTAATCAAATCGGCGACACCAGCACTCTCATCGGTAAAGGTACGTTGGTCAATGGTGGCTCCGAAGAACTTGTCACCAAACTTGACCATCTCCATCAGACCAACACGCATCACGGCAGCCTTGGCATTGTCACCCCAGCCCATACCGACAACGAAGCCAGCGGCCAGCGCGACAATGTTCTTTAGGGCACCACTGATGGAAACACCAGCGACATCGCTCACCACACGAACGTGGAAGTAAGGACGGTGGAAGAGAGACTTGAGGACGCCGTGATCAACGGGAGGGAATTCCGTAGGCAGAGCCTGGAGCTTGACATTGGACAAGTTGCCGGAAACATCCTTGTGCTCAAACTCAACAAGGTTGACTTGAGATCCCGAAGGCGAGGGAGCCTTGGAGTCAAGGTGAGGGGGGTCATAGGCGACAGTGGTCTCGGACCACTTCTCTCTGGCCACCTCGTTGGCGATGTTCGCGCCAGACAGAGCACCACAGTAGATACCAAGAGTCCTGCCGATGGTCTCGGAGAACAGGTTGACACCATGCTCATGGACATCGACACCCTTGATACAAGAGATACCACGGGCGTAAGGCAAGATCTTACCCTTGATGGATTCACAGGTCTTGACGATAAATTGGTGAGGAAGGTTGAAAACGAGGATTGTGCTGTCCTTCACCGCGTCCTCCAGGGACGGGTTGGCGTGCAGATTGGCCGGCAACTTAACGCCAGGTAGATACTTAACATTCTCGTGAGCCCGGTTGATGATCTGGGTCAATGGCTGGGGCCCAGAGTTGGCGGGGTCGTAGTGAGGCGAGTCCTTTGGAATTTCAACGTTCTCCTCGAACACCCACATCTCTACCTTCTCCTCAAAGAGATCGGAGTTGCTGGCAGCATTCTCTGCGACAATCTTGGCAATGGCACAACCCCTGCGAGTGAGATCCCAACGTTAGCCTCAACGATCCCAACGGTGGCGTACAACTTTGAAAGAAGTCTGCTTTCAGCTCAACAATGGACCGGACCATTGGCCGTCCCTCCCTCTCTTTCTCTCTCCAAGGGAAATGCTGGCTCAAGGAGAAGAACAGAGGGAATAGATAGGAGATGATTGTGACGATAACAAAGACGACGACGTTGAAGTTGAACATAAAGATAAAGATAAACATAAACATAAACATCAAACATACCAGTTGCCGGAGCCAACAACAGTGACCTTGTGCTTGCGCTGATACGGAGCGAGTGAACCCATGTTGGATAGTGATGCCGAGGAAAATGATCTGCACGGGGAAAGTGTGGCGGGGGGTGCAGATTTAAAGGGCGCTAGGGAAGCCGACGATGATGGCGATGGCAACGGGGGCAACCGGGGGAAATTTGCAGTCTGGAACCGGGTGGCTAGCGGCGACCGAGGCAGCGTGGACCTGTAACCAAAAAGATACAGGCGGGAAAGGCGCATGGAGGAGAACATGCAAGGCAGGTCCTCCAATGAGGATAGGGACAAATAGGTACTTGAGATCGGGATATGGATCCAGCGATGGAGGGAGCGTTATTTCTGATGTCACCGGGAGAAAAAGTCAGGGGGTTCACCCGACGATGTGGATCGAAGTCACGTCACAGCGACAACATCGTCCGGCAATCTTTTGAGAAGAATCCGATGCCCCTCGGGGGAGATCCGCCCGGGGTGAGTCAATTAGGTAGGCGGTCACGTTGCCGCCGCTCAATTTTCAGTGTTGATCCTCACATGGGAATATGAACCCGCTCCGCTCATATGCTGCTCCACCTTCCTACCCGGCTCCAACTTCTTTTATCCGGTTCTTTCTCGTCAAAAAGAAAGATAAACCATGAAGGCAAAGGCAAAGTCCGCGGGCAGACCTACCCAGTCTGGTCCATTTGGGGATGATTTTCGAACCAGCAAAAGAGACAAGCGGCAGATCAGACATGCCACGCTTATGTCCAAAATTGCAAAGAATTCCTCTAAAACTCCGAAACGTCGACGTGCCTCGAAAAAATTGGTTGCCAATCTCGAATCCCTCGCCGATGCTCTACCAGATGCCGCTGATGATTCCCATGATGCCGTCAGTCAAGTGAATGTCATCAAACAAAACACTCTTCGTCACAAACCTGGTGCTATGAAGCGGAGGGAGAAGTTGGAGAAGATTGAGCGAGACCGATTTGCGAGAAACATGGCACAAATGTCCACTCTACCATCACAATCAGCAGCACCAGCTGAGACAACCACCACCACCACCACCACTACCGATGCCAATCCCACAGCAAACCGATGGTCAGCTTTGCGGAATTTCATCTCACAGACAATGGAACAACAACCGGTCTTCAAAACGAATCAGTGATGAAATTCGTCACCGAAGAATCCGTACGGCCGCTGAGCCTGCCTACGACAATCAACGATAATCCTCTCCCGTCGGAACAATTTCACGATATCCAAGACCCTAGCAGCACCCCGCTAAGATACTACTAAGTGGACCACAGTGCATGAGGGGACGGGAAGACCCGGTCACTTGTCGGGCAGAGGGTGGTTTAGTGATCAAAGCCCATCTGACAAGGGTTTCAGCAGCATCACAAGATCTACATATTATGTACATAGGACGAACCGCTTATGATATGTCGGCCAATATGTCAAACTAGGCCAATATGTCAAACTTGTATCTGGTGGCACATAATCTGGCTATCTAGCTTTATTGAGAAGCTACTTAGTCTTGCCGCCTAGAGTGTATCGAATGATATCAGAATCTAAACCATATTATTATCTATCTTCGATTGAGCTTGCAGTAAAATACATATCAATTCTATTCTTGAGTGAGGTAAAGTGATTATGTGAGCCAAAGCTTGGCTCAAATCTAAAGCACACTTAGTTCTTCAACTTGCACATGCCAGCATCATCCCAGTCCTCACTGCCAACACCCTTGCGAGAGATGAACAAGCCCTTCGGATCCCACTTCTGCTTGATCTCGTATAGACGAGGATAGTTTGCCCCCCAAAATGACTTTTGGAACCCAGGCTCATATGGGTTGGCCTCATTCAGGTAGGCGCCCATCTGGTCCTCGCCTTCGACAGACCTCAGGATTGGGATTTCAACCTCAGTCATGTTCTTGATGATGGCACTTTGCTGCGTTAACGTCGCATTCGCCTCCCAGCCCCGGGAAAAGAGCAGGTGGGAGACCGTCTTCCGCCATGCTGGGTTGACAGCGCTGTGAATATTCTTGTTTGCAGCGACAGCTGGACCGCCAACCACGTGTCCAATGAATGAGGAATACGGGGTCCAACTGATGCTCTTCCATGCCTTCGCCAGTCGCTCGGGACCATTCTCTGACAGCATCATATCCTTGGAATATAAACGCGAAGCAAGCAGCGCACTTACGCCCCCAGTACTATCGGCGTCTGATCCGGAAAGCAGAACTTCGAAGATTGTCGAATTAACACTTGGAAGGGCAATCGGTGCGGCCTCAACTTTGATGCCGTTGATTTGTCTGAGTTTTTTCGCCAGTGGCTCATATAATTTGATAATCTCCTTCACGTCCGTCTTCTGTGGAAACAGAAGCAAAGATGTAATAGCAGAAACGGTAGTATTTTGACCGTATGGCAAATTTGGAATTCCAAAATAGTATCCCGAGCCACCCGCATCATTGAGTGAAGGCAGGGCTGCATGGAAAGCACTGAAGGCGTTCCAGAACTGAGGATTGTCGCTCGAAGTAGTGATATTGAGATTGTAGGCAATGACAGGTGCTTCAGGGTGTGTTCGAACTGTGACGCTGGTCACAATACCAAACGTTCCTCCACCACCTCCTCGCAAAGCCCAGAAGAGATCCGAGTTTTGATACGAGTTCGCAACAACCACGGACCCCTAAGCGAAGGTCAGCATTTCTGTCCGAAATCTGCGAAGTCTAGATCTACTTGCCTCGGCAGTGACAACCTCGAACTCGAGCGCATTGTCTGAGCCCAGACCCTTCCATGCACCAAATGGACTGTGTCCACCACCTTGTATGTACCCTCCAGCGGCACCAACAGTATGAGAAGACCCTCCAACTACCGTCCTGTTGTGCTCTGCAACTGCAAGGTATAGCTCGGGCAACTGCACGCCAGCCGCCATGGTCACAGCGTGGCCTTCACTCTTGCCATGTGGCGCACCTTTGGGAGTGAAGTTATCAACAACTTTGATATTCTTCATCTCATGCGTCAAAATCTGAAGAGACTCAGGAGCTGTCGAACGACCCAGAAAATCATGGCCCGTATTCTTGATAGCAAGCCTGAGGTTGTTGGCCTTCGCAAACCTGACTGCCTGCTGAATATGAGAGGTGGTCTGCGCCTTAACTGAGTACAAAGAGATGCGGCCCTGTCCACATTTGCTGTTTCGAGGAGATTCAATATAACATGATTCATGATGTTCAGGCCAGGCCTCCCACATCTGGTTTTGGACTGCACCTGGCTGGGCTGAACGCCAGACAGAATCTGCCCAGAGATTAGTCGTTGCATTGCATGCCTTGGAGTCATATTTTGATCCATGACAGACTGAAGCAGCAGGCTCTACGGCAACCAAGTTGCCTTGAACAGTATGGTTTAGTTTAGACCATTGATGTTCCGACGGCCAACAGTCATCGTGAGGTCGACATCGACAATGACTAGACTGCGATGCTGCTGTAGCCGTATAACACAAAAGGGAAATTAGGAGAAATTTCATCTTGTCGGTCGTTTTTCTTTTTGAGAAAAGAAGGAAACAATCTTTGTAAATGGATTGAGCTGATGGTCGCAGTCCTAAACTCGTCTTCAAGGATTGAACTACTAGTATTTATATTGGATTTGCTATGAAGGCAGTGCTCCGCCAGCTGGGCAGTGTTCATGAACACGAGCCTCATACTGCCTTTTCATACGTCTGGATTTTGCTATGCGGGCACAATAATACGAGATTGCCGGATTGGGACATATGCTGACCCTAGCAGATCGTAAAAGTGGACAAGATGACATCAGCGCCCAACCAATTAGCATACCTCGCGAAATTGACCCAACTTGGAAATACGATAGAGGGATTCTAGAAACTTACCTTAGAAATATCCGTCACACGAAGAATGATTGAGTCGATAACCGCAGTTAATGCCAAGTAATATCGCGGCATACATATGACTAGCTCTATGATTCTATGCCACAGTGGATCATTCCCAGCAAATGAGATATGGTCTTGCGCAATGCACGGTGCTGGCGTATGGAAATCGTGGGAATAATGAACTTAGTACGATTTTGTCCATGCTTTGCATAGTAGTCTTCCAAGCCAAATTCACGGCGATACGGTATCTTCAGAGGGAAAGAATCAAGCCTTCACCGCACCTTCTTTTTTTTGTCTTTGGCGGAGTCAGCGCCGAAAATGCCGAGTGGGCAGGCACGACTATCCGCCCATGACTCAGCCGATAAGATCACCTGCGGGGAAAGCTCCCTATCTGATCCCATCACTTCGTCCCCGAGAGACATCTCCAACTATTATACTCACATAGTCCTTCTTCCTCATCCTTGCCTTTGATCATCTTCAGGCCATGCTGAGGCGGCCCCCGCACCGTCAGGCGTTAGCCTGCATGTATCGACAAGCTATGCCATCACACCGATGTCGGCCCATACTCTCCCTCGGCCAAAGACGTCTCCTCACCAGCTCTTCGACAAGTTTCCCAACTGCTTCACAATTTAATAGGTCTGATTTTACAAGTCAGCCATTTACCGGTAGTTATGAGCCCGGTTTACCAACAACCGGGCCGTTAGCATCGACGCCGGCCTTTGGCGCCCCGCGTATTACCCCCAAAGTCCTGAAGCAGTATCTCGACCAATTTGTTGTGGGACAGGATCGCGCAAAAAAGGTGTTGAGTGTGGCCGTTTATAACCATTATCAGAGGGTCCAAGACTTGCAAAGACACGAAGAAGAAGCAGAAGAGCTTCAAGCAAAGCGTCAACGTCGGGAGGCTTTCGAAAGTCACCCATTGGAAGGTTTGTTCCTCGCCAATATGCTTGAGAGATCCTCTCATGTCTGACATCCTCTTGCTATCTAGACGAATTTCCTGGACAGCAGCCTGCCGTTGGTCTTCCATCTACCCCCAAATCTCGACAAGTAACTCCTTTAAACCAAGCTGAGCTTGTGGATAATTCGCCACTACAAATAGAGAAGTCAAATATATTGCTTCTTGGTCCATCAGGTGTTGGTAAAACACTTATGGCTAAAACACTCGCACGAGTTCTCTCTGTTCCTTTCAGCATTTCCGACTGCACTCCATTTACACAGGCTGGCTACATTGGTGAGGACGCTGAAACGTGTGTCCACCGGCTGCTGGCTGCTGCGAACTATGACGTGGAACAAGCCGAGCGTGGGATCATTGTTCTAGACGAGATCGATAAAATTGCCTCCGCTAAAGTCAGCCACGGAAAAGATGTTGGTGGTGAAGGAGTGCAACAGGCACTTTTGAAGATCATCGAAGGTACCACTATCCAGGTCCAGGCAAAATCAGAAAAGAATACTCGTTCGGCCAGCCCGCCAAACTCCTACCCGTCCAACAGTCCTTTGGGGAATACGCCTTTTCCGCCACATAACAACCAAGCAGCCAAGGGGGAGGTCTACAATGTTCGCACAGACAACATTCTCTTTATATTTTCTGGTGCATTTATGGGCCTGCACAAAGTAGTCATGGATCGGATATCGAAAGGCTCAATAGGCTTTGGTCAGCCTGTTCGAGCAGCAACAAGCTCGAGCGACCAGCCAGGCCCGTCAGCATCCTCCCCAACAGAGCCTCTTCCGATCACCCCTGGGTCCGAAGAGGAAGCGCTCTATAAAAAACATCTCCCATTTTTCACCTCTGCATCGTCTGGACCAGGCAGTGAACCGAACTATTTCAACGCATTAGACCTCGTGAACCCCACGGACTTGCAAACCTATGGCTTTATCCCGGAGCTTATTGGGCGAATTCCGGTCACCGCCGCATTATCGACATTAACGCAACCCTTGCTTCTACGCATCTTGACTGAACCCCGCAACTCCTTACTAGCACAGTACACTACCCTTTTCTCGCTTTCTGGGATAGAATTGCGTTTCACAACACCCGCATTGCACAGGATTGCGGCAAACGGTTTCACAATGGGCACAGGGGCAAGAGCCTTAAGGACAGAGATGGAAACCATTCTCAGTGACGCGATGTTTGAAGCCCCTGGTTCAAGTGTGAAATTTGTTCTCGTGACAGAAGCAGTGGCGGACCGTAAAGAGAAACCAATCTATCTCGCTCGGGGCCAAGGTGGCAAGTTCCACGCAATGATTTCTGCCGAAGAAAGCAAATGGGAAGAGAAGACTCATCCTGATAAGAAGGGCAAAGAGAAGAAAGAGAACTTGGATAGTGATGATGGCACGAAGCATGTAGCCAATTTCCAGGAATATCGGAAGCGGGCTCAGGGTTGATTTTTGGCAACATCGTTCTGTCGTTCAAGTTGATTCTTCAGGCGACATGCGGTATTGTAAATACTACCTGGATTTTATCTTAAGAATTACGCATATCATTTATGAAGCTCACGAAGTCCTTCGCACCTCAATCCGCTTTGATGGTCCGTACTACTCCTGCTCTACTTACTAACGAGTGCCTTTCCTTCCTCATGACAATTATGACAAGTACACTAGTAAAATATAAATGTAACTAGTTCTACTGCTGCCAACTGGTTGTTGGCCCTCTGTATATAGGAGCAGGTGCTGGTGACTAGTTCGCTCTTGGAATACAAAAATATACTCCAAATCCAACTTCAAAGTTGAATTTCCTAGATTAACCATCGAAAGGTCATGTTGAACCTGGCTCTAGGCCGCCCCTTAACTAGCGGAGAAGAACATTCATCAAGTGGAGCTGCAGGTGGGCCCGAAGCGTCGTGGCAGGATCTGGACCACAAAGATCATTACAACAGTAGTACGGAGTACTGTTTGACAGGTGGCTGTCTGTACAGGTGGGATTTTTTATTGTAAAGGGGGAATTTGAATATACTGGTTTTTCCAAAGGGTACAAAATCACGTAGCCCCGAGTGACGCCCAACCGAAATCATTGCAGCAAGCAAAGACCGCAGAGCACCAATAGGGGAAGCAAAAAGAAAAAGCTCGGTATAAGGTCTGGTAGAAGCATCAATTTCGTCGGGGACCACACAGAGTAACTAAACAGAGACACAAAAAGGAAGAAGCAGAGGAAACGCAAGACTCCGATCATCTGAGGAGGTTTCTGGGTTGATATTTCCATCTTCCCATATCTTCTACTCAGATCCCGCCTGTGCATTCATCTTCACGTCAAATTACAGACTCCATCAAAGACCCCGGCCATTTCAAAATCACGATGTAAAAGAAGAGTCGTTGCGATCGGTAATGACCTCCCGAACCGTCTAGCAGCATCCCTGCTTCTGGTCATTTTCCTGCGGGGTGAAGTCGATCGTGCGGCCTTGGCCGGGCTGGTTTAAAGTCGATTCTCCAGGCTCAAGGGCCTTGCTAGAGACGATGCGGTAGATTTCTACCCGTCGAGTTAGTATGCTGCTTGGTAACATGGTCTCGTGCGCCGAATAAATTACCTGTGAGAATGTTTTGGAAAGCAAGTTCGACGTTGCTGGCGTCAAGAGCGGAGGTTTCAATGAAAGAAAGGTTGTTCTCGCCTATTGAGAGTCAGCTGCCAAATTCATGAAGGCAATTCTCCAGGGGCAGACGGTAACGTACTGGCAAACTGCTTGGCCTCATCGGTGGGGACCGCACGCAGGTGCCTCAAATCACTCTTGTTACCGACGAGCATAATGACGATGTTAGAGTCGGCGTGATCCCGCAGTTCCTTCAACCACCGGTTGACATTCTCGTAGGTCTGGTGCTTGCTGATATCATAGACAAGAAGGGCACCGACAGCGCCACGGTAGTAGGCAGAAGTGATTGCGCGGTAGCGCTCCTGGCCAGCAGTATCCCAGATCTGTGCCTTGATTGTCTTCGAGTCGACCTGGATCGAGCGAGTCGCAAACTCCACGCCGATAGTGGACTTAGAGTCCAGGTTGAATTCGTTGCGAGTGAATCGACTCAACAGGTTGGATTTACCGACACCGGAGTCTCCGATCAACACCACTATTTTTTCAAACGTCAATATACTGATTTATAGTGCATTCACCACAGGAGTTTATGGGAGGTGTTCATTCGGAGGACACGAAGTGGCGGAGCGGAGGAGTTGCGGCGACCGCACGAGACAGACAACATTACCTTTGAAGAGAAACTAGAATACAAGTTAGCTAGGACATACAACAGACCGATCAAATTACTTACATCGTATTCGTCGTTGGCCATTTTGAGATGAGGGAAAGAAAAACGTGGGGGAGAAGAAAGAAAAAACAACGAGGGGGGGGTTTTAACGGCAGCGATAGGGAGAGAGGGTGATGCCTCCAGGGTGGACCGTGGAGCGCCTCCCTAGCACGTGACTGAAGTTGTTGCCGCGTCAAGATCACAAAGACCGACATCCTTCAGATATTATGGTTTGAGTTCATTTTACCTCTCATCTATTTGGCGAATGTGGTACACCATTTCAATCAACTCGTAGAAAAATACCAGGGAAGGTTGGCAGCTTCGATATAGCCTTCACCTGAAGCCATGCCATCCGATATTGAGATGGAAGATGCTGATCAGCAGTCAGAAAATGACTCCGTGACGACCTCAGAAAGTAGTCAAGCGGATGAATACGATGTTGAAGAAATCCTCGCCGAGAAGGGTCAAAATAAAAAGAAAGTTTATCTGGTCAAGTGGCTGGGATATCCCGTATATCGATCATCATGGGAACCGAGGTCTTCTTTTGACAATGAGTCGCCTTTGAACGATTGGGAAGCTAAGCTAGCCAAAATCAAAGCCAAACAATTGCCTCCATTCGATGTCAAAGCATTTGAAAAAGATGTGAAGCGTCGTGAAAATGAGACGCAGGCACGCAGACAAGCTCGCCGACGCAGAAGAGAAGCTCGTCGAATAGAAAAGCAACATGCCCTAAAGTCTATCCTATTTTCGGATGATGAGGATCTGAGTCCGAATCAGTCGAATCAGAATCAAATGCCTGAACCAACTTTGTCTTGGAAGGAAGTTGATAAAGAAGCGGCTTTGTTTGTGTCGACTGACAGCTCATATTCTGATGATTCATCTGGCGATTCCTCTGATGATGATTCTGAAGCTAATGCTCCAACCACGTTGGCCCACTCCCACGCTCCTCCATATTTCTCTCAACCTCTCACAGCTACCACTGAACCCCCCATTTGTTCAGAAAAGCCAACAGAAAGTGCGCCGAAATCTGCGCTTAACGTTTCTCGGGCCGCTCCAGGTCCCAATCAAGTTGCGTCTAAGACTGCCCAAAATCCCCAACACACTGCATCTATACCCAAATCTGGAACTGCTGGAAATTCTGCAGAACAGCAATCGTCTTCCCGCAAGTTTTCCACCTCAATTAAAGCTCCACCAAATAGAGCAATAAACGCACCCACTCGCCCACCAGCCCCCTTGGCTGGGTTCGGGGATATGAGCGCTGCCCCCGCCAGAGATCCCACTCATCATACGAATACCAAGTGGTACTCTCGAGAATCAAGATGGGGAAGTGATCGAGCGCCTAATGCCAGCGATCTGCAACTTTTCAAGCCAAGTGAAGCCACGTCTTTGAGAAACCCGCCAGTAAATGCAGGCTCAGTCTCAGCCCAAGTCCTCAGTGAGCAATCAAATGACCTAGGTATTATTGCACCGCGAAGTAATAATTTGACGAATGTCCCTTCACATGATACAAATGAGACAACTCAATGCCAACCTGCGACAAATACTGTTCAGGCAATGAGCTCACCGCAAATGAATTTCGCCAGAATAAATCCTAGGGTCACCGGTCCTACTTTTGGATCCTTTGCTTTACATGAACACGAAAACCGCCAAGGATCCTCCACAAAAGATCGTAGACGAAGTATCCATGCACCCGCGAGACAGCCAGCACTGGACCCCTATCGGCCATCGGCGACCCAGTCAGCAGAGAACCGTTCGCCAGTAGATAGTCATGAACCAGCAGAAAATCGCAATCGACCTTTGGCGCCTCTGTTATCGCCGACTCAACGAACAGCGGCTGCGCCAGTCAGTCCCCACCGCAACTCGGTACCCCCAAGAGCTTCATCTATTGGGGATCGATTCAAGGACACTCGAATCCAGAGTCAAGGTGATCATACAAACTATGCCATCCGCGGAGAACAACCATCAGCGAATGAGCTGATATCGCGAATGCCAGTCGGGGAACCCGAGATAGACGCTGTGCTTCTGCCGAAGGGACACTTTTGGAACAGGAAAGAGGTTTATGCACATATATTCTTCGGACCCAAGAAAGATTTCGTGGGCCAAGTCAGGATTTGCGGTATGCCTTGGGAATTTCGAAACAAACTTCTTGGGATGAAGTCAGGTCCGCGGGGAACCCTCAATATGTGGTTCAAGGAAATCTGCAATGTGGAGCAGTATGCTGGACTATGTGATCTTTGTCCTGGGGTAATTTGATTCATTCCATACCTATACCACTTCATACACTGACATCTAACTAGGCTGAAGGAAACAAATTATTCGCGACTTGTTGGATGATTGGTTTTAAAGATACCAACCCCAAACTTTTTCGCTTGGCCCAGAATCTAGGGCAACGACAGATCATTGCCATCTGTTCTCCCCCGAGTCGAAGAGATGAGGTAGCTTGGCTTTTACATTCTCGCATGTCGTCTGCTTTCGACTTTCTCGCTCCACGAGCTGGGGTCATTCCAGACAACACTCCTCTTGTATTATCTGTCCGGGCTCCCATGCCCCCAGTATCCTTTCTGCAAAGCCTGCACAAAGAGCGGGTTGGCATGCGAGCCCCATATTATGCTGATACTCCTTTTGATTTTGGAGAGTCTCCGAGTCATACACCTGCTACCGAACCCCATCCAAACGCACCCCAAGAACGGAAACTCAGCGAAGGACCAGAATATCTCTTCGACAGAAGCCCAAATAGGGCACATCAAGAAATCTATGACTCTGGATTTTTCTCATCTCAACTGAAGATCACAATCGAAAGACTGGCTAGGCTCAAAGACTCTTCGAAGGCAGAGAACTTCTTCCTCCACTTTCCGGACGTCGAGGGGAATGAAGAAATGCGCATCATGCGAGATTGGCTGAAGAGCAACGATATGATCGTTTACACAAATCTTGATCCGAGTGGCTGGAAAAGATTTTTAAGGAACAGTAGATGCGGCGTTGTCGTTGTAAGTCACTTTTGCTACCATTGTTTACTACTCAAAAGGCACGTTTCTCATTCGTTACAGTTCCATGATTCATTCACCGACTTCCATTCATTACGGCCATACATTGGCAAATGCGTTCTGATGCATGAATTATTTAACATCTGGAGCATCCGCATTCATGGTAAAATCCAGCGGACGGATTCACGTGGCCTTCGTATAGACGCTCACAGCCAACGCCTTTTTCCAAGCGGCGGCTTAATCCTCATTTCTGAGGACATCTTCCGAGACTTGAAGATAACTTCTATTCTAGTCTATTGGTTCTTCTACTTTTGCAGAGAAAAAGATAACCAAGGCTGGAAGCTAGTTCTCCCTCCGAATACCTGGAAACGCCTGCAACGAAGACTCCAGGATTCCACAAATGACGAGGAAACATGCCTTTTGTTATCCATCATTGCTTGGATCAAGAGGAATAACTCGATCGATGTGAAGTTTCCCTACTTTCGGGAAGAAAGTCTGAGTCCTAGTCGGATTGATGAAGTGAACACCAACATTATCTCCTTGCCCATAGCCGGATATGGATCGCGCTCGGAGAATGATCTTCCGTTGATTCCCAGGGGTCTCTCGCAACAAGAAAGAGATATGGATCATCTGGCCGAAACATTCGCGGGCTGGGCTTTGACAAAATCTGATTGCTTTCGGCGAATGTTCATTCTTTCATCTGTCAAACTGCCGGCTCTGCGAGAACGCTGGCAAAACTGGGGCCATCTCGTTCTTTACGAGCCCGATGAATTCTTCAGATTATTCAAAATTCGCGAAGATGCCATCATGCGATACGTTCGGGGAGAGAAAACCAGCCAACCAAGCGATAAATCTGCCAGATCATCTCTTCCGTCGCAGCCTTTCCATCCAGAAACTCCTACTACTCCAGCAGACCCCCCCGCCGGTGCTGGGCCAGGAGACCACTGGAAATCTCCCTCGAAACTTCAGTCCACCAATGCATTCAAATGAGTCAATCGACTTTTGGCCCATATTCACATGGGCAGTCTCCTGTCTCCTTTAAGGGAATCAACTTGGGAAGGGCTAATCTACTGTACATTACTCTCTACTTACCATTAGCATCTGAGGCGCTGAGGATTTTCTCTGGTGGTCAGTATGATAATCTTGCATGCTATGAATTATGATATTTAAGAATTGAAAAAAACGAATCAAGCATCCAATAATACTGTTTGTTTTTCTCTGGAGACAAAATATTGAATCAAAGATAGAATACAGATGCGAACGTAGCAAACATCCCAAGGGTTCGAAGAGTATTTATGAATTGCCAGAAACTTTTTTGAGATTAATCACTAAAAGAATTTGCCTTGACGCCTGAGCAGACCATGATATCGTCGCATCAAATATACATGTAGTCGAAACATCCAACAAGGAGAGAACTGCAGAAAGCGTTCGACGCCCTTAAAACCACAGGACGCTCATGCGAAGAGTTCCCGCACACCCAGAGCATTGGGCTTGCGCGAGGAGTTGTCGGTCAATCCCAGATCCGTCCGCTTGGCCACACGGTCTGTCTGGGTGTCTCTACGGGACGCATAACGGCCAGCCTTGTTCAAACGAATCTCGCGACGAACCTGGTTGGGGCTGACATACTCCTTGTTCTCATAGATGACGGGGCCACCAAAGCTGCCTTCCAAGATAACGATGGGAGTCAGAACAAAACGAGGTCCGATCTCCACCAAAGAAACCTCCGGCAGGCCAGCATCCTTGCCCTTGGGCACAGGCTTGACAGTTGCCTCGCCGTCCTTCTTAACACCACCACTCTCCGACTCGCGAATCTCATAGACGCGGATCCAGATCTTTCCATCAACACCGAAGATACCGATGATACGATCGACAAAAGGTTTCATACCCTTGACACCTCGCTTGGGGACACAGAAGATTCCACGCAGCATCTCACGGACTAGAGACCGATACTCGTTACCGGGGGCGCCGGCGCCCATGTCCGGTCCTTGCTCATCGAAAGACTTGTCAAATACCACGAGACCTCGACCACCCTTCAAACAATTGCCCGCAAATCCAGCACCAAGCTCGCCCATGGTGTGTAGGTTGTTCAGATGGAACTTGATTGTGGGACCATTGGGCGGGCGCGCAAGCCAGAGGTAAAGATCTTGACCGTTCTTGCGGGCCTCAAGGAAGAAAATCATGTTGCAGGAGTGCAGATCAGCCAATGAGTTAAGCAAAAGGTTGTAGCCGGCGGTCTTCTTCTTTGTGTCGAGTTTAGTCTCTTTATGGGTATGCGGGAGAAGTGCGCAGAGATCTGCCATGAGGTGTCGGTGACTGCCAATTTGATTGCGAGGTTAGCTATGCTCAATACCAATATGGAAACAATGCAAGTGAAGATAGAAATGCCTACCGATGTGTGACACCGCGCGATGTCAAAATAAGAACGCGAGTCTTTGGCATGAATCCCTGAGCAAGCTGCTTCTTCGCTGCAGCGATGCGGTCCTCTTCCTCCTCATCCTCTTCGCTATCGGTGGTGTCGTCAGCGTCGTTCAGGAGCTCCTCGATTTCCATATCCATCTCTTCATCCAAGCCCTCTACTGGCTGACGCGCCTTCTTTTTCGAAACGGTTTTGTACACTGCCGCCATTGTGAGTTGTAATTATCAATGGAGGAAATTGTTAGATAAAATGGAGCTGCCGCTGAGAAAAGTTAATGGCAGAATAATTTTTAGATCTTCACCGCCCGAATGTACTATATCACGTGATATTAGGAGGACCCACCAGATATCAATCGGTCCAATCAACGGAACTCCTCCAATTTTACAACCCGATCTTTACAATATCAACTTGGATGTTGAGTATACGAACGACTTTGGTTTCAAAGCTTGCGGTACTTTTCCCTCAAACATTCTTATCCCCTTATTCAAGCGGTATTTCTCTGTGGATTTCAAAATTTGACCGTAAACAAACGGATCTAGAGATTGTACAAACTGTTTAGTCTCTCTTTCAAGAGGACGAATTGGCATTTTTTTCTAAGTCTCGACTCCTTCAAATGGCCGTCCATGTACCCCATATTTAGTATTTTACAGACCTCCATATTTACTCCGGATGCAAAGCCCGACCAAGTCCCGAGAAGCCCTCTTGGGACACTTTGATACCTGCCACGCGATTGGCAAAGCTGAGCTTTTGTGAAACATCCCATTCTGCCCCTTTGCAATTCATGGCGTACAGTATTCCAGCGATAAATGTATCACCTGCGCCAATCGGACTAAAAAGTTTAATGAGCGATTACATCGCTTAAAAAGATGAAAAGGAAGCGGAAACTCACTCTATCACCTTGAAGTCGTCTGTTGTGTAAGCTGCGACATGCACAAAATTGCCCGTGGCTGGTTCTAAGGCACCTGCGCCATCTTGCCCCCAAGTACAAAGGAGGAGTGACCTGGTATTTGCGCGGTAAATTAGCTTTTGTCTACTCATTTATGAGGGAATGGGTCAGCTTTTTACGCATTCGGTGTTTGAGTACATTGCTCTCTTAAGCATGCCTCTATAGATGAGTATCCTTTATCCTTGGGGAGACTTAGCAATTATTTGCAGCAGAGATAATGTAGGGTGCACCATAACCCACAATCGCCCATGATTTCGAGTAGAAAACCACATTTGCTGCTTTTGCTAGATCCTCGAGGCCTGCCCGGCCAGGTCTCTCTACCTCGACGCTAATACGAATCAAAGGGAAATTTCTTTGAAGATGCTCCATACATGCAAGAATGACTTCCGGTATCCTGCCCTTGAATGGTGTTAGGAAACCAAGTCAATACAGACAACGCCTCTAAGTATATTTCCAATTGCAATGATTCGTAGCACTCTTCCTAGGCATTGGACATACCTCGAAATGTATCCAAGTGGTATTAGGTGCTAACGCATTTATGACATGAGTCAATTCCGCTACCGTCATATCCGGAAGCGCATTGTAGTTCACGATTGTGCGGCTACCGGTTGACTGACTCTTAATGATATAACTTGAGGCCGGCTCTTCAAAGTCTTCTCGGTAAAAGGAATTGCCTATGCTGATGCGTGGTTCAAGTTCTGATCTTATCTGCTGTGAGGCAACGGATGATCTGGCGGGGAGAACCGTGACCAAATTCATGGTAAGGTCTTGGGAAGATGTATTTGCTAACTGGTGCAGTACCTCGAGGGTGTTGGGACAGTTCCCACCCCGCCGTTTTGAAATTTGCGATGCACGTAGCTTTTCATCTTCTTCTGGACAATGTGGAGCACTGCAGGTGTATATATGTAAGTATCCAATAGATATCGAGCTTCATGCACCGCAGTTGTCCCGCTTGAGCTGGGCAGAGATCTTGCCTACGTCAATATAGTGTCCACATAAAGAGCACCAATCGCAACGATGGACATTATTGCTATCCCTCAGTGAGCTTGGACCAGTGATATATTGTACGTGAGCATTGGCTGTTTTGACAGATTCTTAGAAGAGACAGTTTGGTCCTGTCCCAATCGAAATCGGCCAATGTCTATCAAGAGGGGCGGATTAGTCATGAAAACGGGTTTGTTTGTTGTGCCCTAACGTCATGCGACGAGATGGAGAAGGAGAAGTGAAATACCCAGTAAAGCAATTGGCGCGTAAAGAAATTCACCGGCAGCTTTCTTTGAGTCTTTTTATTGTATCTGCATAGAGTTATAGATCAAATTCCATGAAAGATCCCTTGGGGTAGTCTCCGATCCCACGGAGATAACCGGGCCGTTATATACATGACGGAGGTACTGTGTCATGTTGGTGTCTAAGCAATAAGTATTGCACCAATACTGCACGCCTAGCGGATTGAAGTTGAAAATTTCCGAAGTTAATAAAAAGCCAGGTCAGTTTCATGATCTCAAAGTTCACCAGCATCCGAGCGGAGTTGTCCGCTTATTAGCCCCGGTTAGTACGATCTCATGGTTTTCAAACACCAGAGAACAGTGTACTGGTAGCAGTATATTCCAGCTATCTGGATAGCAAGCGAACGCTAGGGCTGTAATTACCCGGGTATTGGTTGAGTGTAGGATTTTTGTCGTTCAGTTCGTTTGATATCTGCCAGTGCCACGCGCCAGTACGATCAACACAAGTACAATCGCAAATTGAATGCTTTCTTTGAAGTGAGCACCAGTAAGGGCATATATCTCTCTCCAGTCGTGTTCATGGGGAGTGCAGAATCTCTCCAAGGTTCTTCCAACAATTCAGAACTGGTCCAACCTGCTTGGATGAAAGTGATCAGTTCGCGAACGTCCTGAAATATTCACCATGGTCCAACGAACGAAGGTGCTAGACACCGAAGGCACGACCCCCAGATTTCTCTTCTCCATGATAAAGCAGCTCGATTTGAAATCGGTGAGTGTCTCGTGTAGACAAAATACCAAGGACTGACTGACCTGACATATGCCCACTAGATTGACTGGAACAAGGTTGCGCAAGATCTCGAGATTTCCAATGGGCATGCTGCTAGAATGCGCTATTCCAGGTTCCGCTTACAGATGGATGGTCCCAGTAGAGCTTCAAGAGTCACCATGAAGAAGAACACCAAGACGAGTGGTATCAAAGGAAATGCGCAGATCCCATTTCCTCACGTTTATCCTGGTGTTATTCCGAAGCTGGAGCCTTCCGGTTGTGTGCCCCAGAAAAGCTCGTTGATCAAATGCGAAAATGGAGGCCTAATGATGCAGAATGCTCAAAGGATTCACGATGCACCTGAATGCTTCCACTTCTTGCCTATGATGGCAGCTCCAGGAGTGGCTTATCCGAATGTGCCATCCTATAGCCACCAAGGAATGCCCTTTTCCATGGGCGCTGGGATGATATCAACAGGCTATCCAATGCCGGGCTCGAATTTCGCATCTTTTAACGATTCGCCAATGTCGCAATTCTTCCAACATGACGTTTTCAGTAACCCTGATCGATACATGTCTCATTCGGTCTTGAACAGTTCCCCAACCATTAATTGGGAGCACCAGCCGCCCGTTCAGCCTGAAAAGCACTTGTCAGATTCATCGCATGTAAAACTCGAGAGCCAGGCCGAGCGGACTGACAATCAGCGTGAGCTCCTGCCTGACATGTCGGTCAAAAGAGAGGCAAGTGTTCAAGAGAGAACGTCTCCAGGAGCATGAAGAAAGTGGTGGAGCTTGCCACGGGTGGGTTGAATTCGTCGTGTTGATCTTCTCTTCCAAGTTTCATAGTAGAGTCTTGGTGTATGTAATGTGTCTGTGTCGATGAATGAACAAGCTGTTCACGATGTGTGCTGTGCTGTGTTGTGCTGCCGGGAGACGACTTCGTGCACGCAAAACGGACGTAGTGAGCAAAGTCAACGGGGAAGAAGGAAGATGAACAAAAGAAGAGAAGACGGAATCCAGGGATTCATATTCAATGATGGGATCAACATGACTGAATCTTTGCTCGTAGGTGTTGGCTAGGTTCATCCTTTGGCAAATCAAATCCGTGGCCTTTGACTAAATAGTTAGAGAACATGGCCACTATACCCATCAATGTGAATATCAAGAACCCTCTCGCCTAGTGATAGTTGTGAATATCTCTGTGTGTGTACCAGAAATTTCTTGAATGAGACTGTTTAGTGTTTGTAGGGTAAAATTAATTTGCTTAGCCAGCCATAGAAGGTGACTTTGCATGGGTGAGGCGCGGCTCTCCTTCCGCGTGCTCTCGACCCTGTTTACTTCACATCCTCTCTTGACTTCCCCCAATACCGCCACTCTATCCAATTTTATCTTTCACCCATCTTTCATCATCAATCTTTATCATTCGTGATATTTAAACAAAACAACATTCTACAAAGATCACTAAGCTTTCTTTCCTTCACTTTTTACCACTTGAAGTTCAGAACCATCAAGTGAAGTGACCAATCATGACCCAAAAGATACGCTGGACCCCCAGCTCTGACCAGACTGTAAGTCCACCCCTATGAACAGAGACTTAAGAGCATATGATACTCTTCACTCCGACTTTGGAGGTGATTGGCATGCTTGGTGGGCTATGGGCTATCGAGAAATATAGACTGACGTAGCTGAACCCAGCTGCTTCTGAAGATCCTGGAGACGCATGAGCTCAGCGTTGATACCAACAAGGTTGCCGCAGCATGGCGTAAGATATACCATCCCCTTTCACATGCTTCTTCCATCCCAAAGAGCATGTTGTATGAAGGTTGGATGATCATCGGCTAACAGACATGCAGCTGGAGAAGAGGCAGCACGCCCAACTCCCCGAGCCATCAAAGAGAGGATTGCAAAAATCAAGGAACTCAACAAGGCTGTTTCCAGTGTTAGCCCTACTGCGGCCGATTCTCCATCCTCTGGCCCTAAGCGCCCTGCCAGCAGAGTCGTCAAAAGCTCAACCCCTGCGAAGCGCGGTCGAAAGAAGAAGAGCAGCGACCCTCCAGCAAAAACCGAGTCTCCTACGAAGACTGAGCCTCCTGTGAAGACCAAAGTCGACACGAAGACCAGCATTGTTGTTGAGGACGCCTCTCATGTCAAGGCTGAAGATTCCTCTGAAGACGAGCAGAAGGTACCACCAGTTCATGATGTCGCCGAGGAACCCAAAAGTCCTGAGGAGCTTGATGATTGGCTCAACCTCAATATCGAGGCCTAAGCTTCATTCAACTCTTCTGTCTGATCTCACCAAGTGAGCGTGCGCATATTGTGATGTGATTACGGAGTCTGGGGGGGTTACCGTTCACAATCTGCTGATTTTTTATTTTTTTGCTTTGATAGTTTACCAGCGTGTGAAGCACCGTGCTGCAATACTTGCTTTGCTTTTTTCTTCTTCTAGACCTGTGTTGGCTATGATGATTCTCTTATCAGTAGTCACATGGCCTGGCTGTTGTTTTCTTTCCGATATTGAATGTTGTGAATGATGCGTGTAATGGGACATAGCGAGGAGGAACAAAGGACGGGATATGTTGTGCACGGCGTTGAATATGTCGTGATTATTGTTTGTTCGTGTTCTTTTTCTCCGAATTACCCCTGAAAATAAAGTCAAACTCCTCAGACATATCGTCTTCATACTGAACAGTAGGAAACTTGCCCAAGCAAGGCATCAATCACCCTAGTAGCGGAAGTTGTTGATATCAGTACACATGCCGATTGATGGCGCTCACAAGTTATAATATGAATGGAGTGCAAATGCAATGTAAATTGCTAGCTATCTCTGGACTTTGCACGTAAGGCAAAAACACTCTGCGTGATACATCAAAGAAAACCACTGAATCAGCAGAATGCTCTTTCTTTTCTCTTCTTTTTGTTGAAAATGAAGATAAGAAAAAGAAGGACAATAAGAAAAGAATGGAAAAAAGAAAGACTGAAAGAACAAGACGAATGAGAAAAGCAGCAGCCCCCGATAGTCAACGATACGCCAGTCAAACCTCAAGCCTGGCGGACCTCGGGCTTCAATATCTGTGAAACAAGGGATTTTCAGGCATATGCATCCTTGTCACTGTCAGACTTCAAGCCGTCCTTCTGCTCAGGAATATCATTGGCGGTCTTCGAATCAGCAACTTTCTGCTTTGGCTTAGCCTTGGAGACCTTAATGGAAGTAGAACGCTTGGCCTTGGGAGTTGACGGAGACTTTGGCGGATTCGTGCTTGTTCTTCCTGAGCCTGCATGACTAGCCCTTTCTCTGAGGCGCTGGACTCGATGCTTGACAGCGCTGACAGTGCAACCTTGTTCAGCTTTTAGCGGAAGATCATGGCAAGTCAAAGTACAGTCGAAAAGATCTCAATCGAGATAAATGAGAGTAATAACTAACCATCGCCCATGAAATCAGCAACACTCTGGTAATTTATTGTGCTACTCTCAACGATGCCGATGAGGAGCTTGTCTGATTAGCATTCGTCTTCTTTGAATGAATTCCTCTCATGTGCAAATCATGACTGGCAAGATGGGAGGAAATAGATATGGGTAGAAATACCTTTGCGTCGGCCTGAGAGTCCCAAGTGATAGGCATTGTGATGACTCGATTGGGGGTTGAGATGGATAGTGTGGGCGGTTGAAAGATATCAGATAAACGATATGTTCCTTGGATTTTGTGGATTTCGATAAATAGTTGGAGTAAACTGAACAGGCGATGCAAGATCGAAGTGAATGGGTTGAAAGGTGGAAGAAGTAAAGCCGAGTGAGTGTGAAGAAGTGAAGCCAAGAAGGATGGTAGATAAATAGACTCGTGACAAGATCAACCACGGGGTCAAGCACTGAGATCAATGTCTTCTCAGCGGATCTTACTAGCAAGCATGAAGACCGAGAATGTCTAAGAGCATCTACGGGCATCCATCAACGCTCTCATAATTCTCCTAGGACTGGCCATCCATTGACGGTAAATAGCAGATTATTGCGTCTTGACAGAATTACGGCAGTCAATAGATAGAGAATCCATATTACCGCCTATGTCTCTATATCTGTCCCTTGTATATTCAATACATCTTCTTCCTCTACCTTCTTCCCTGCCTTCTTCTCTACTCTGTCTCTTCTTCCTGTTGGTCAAAACCAAATTACCGAATTATTGCAAAGTAGCGGCTATTAACTGCCGCACAGAGCCCAGAAGCTTAGCTGACAGCCTGATCGTAAATTTGAAGACAATATCGCTATAGGACTTGGGAAACTAGTTCAAGAGAAAATAAAACAGCACATACACCTAAGGGAATCTGGATGAGAATATATCAGAAGGCCAAGCAAAAGACGGAGTAAAAGCACCATGAAAGTTCCAGCAAAGTATCTAATTGGGTATGTGTATAGGTGAGATATTATTTACGCTCTCAGTCGTAACGAACTGGTTAAGGTGGACCAGAAGCAGGCGGTGTCGATGACCAGGGACCACTGATAAACTGAGGATCAGATGCTGCTGAGCGCAAGCCAGTGGAATTCGAAGCTCCCAATTGACTCTGATAGCCGGAGGGAGTACCATTTTGTAGTGAGTTCCCTGTACCCGGCAGATGGTGACTCCCTTGTGAATAACCGACGTGCTGTGAAGAGGGAAGATATTGATGCATCCCTGCTTTCACGAGAGGATTCTGATACTCGCCCGCACCGGAATTGGTGACAGGCGCAGAATAATCAGAAGGTCCATAGCTCGTGCCTGACTGTGTTCGGGACATGTTTGCGGCTTGGTATTGGTTAAACAAGGGAGGAAGATATTGCTGATACCCCCGAGAAGGTTGTATGGTAGTTTCAGAATATTGACTCGCCTGAGGCGGTAAAGCACCGAATTGCTGCGAGTGGGATCGAGACATTGGGCGAACAGCCCTATTAGAGATATTGTTCACGTCATGGGGTGGGTGTATCGGCAATGTCCCGTGTATTGTCTGGCTATTTTCTCGGCTGAATGTGAAGTCACTTCCGGGTTGTGATGGGTTCGAGGACTGTGATGATCTTGAAATAAACTCATTCGGAGATTCCCCTACAGTCTGTAGTGTTGGGTAGCTTCTATGCAATTGCTGGGGTATAGTTGAGCTGGATCCTGTGAATGCTGGGTCTGGCGGAGCATTTGACCCAAGAGATTGGCTTGGGTGCCACTGTGGCTCGGGTGGAGGTATAGCACCTAGATTTGAAAGGTTCATCTGGGCCATGTTCGAGCCGTCATTGTTTGATAGGGGCTGTGAGTAATGGGGACTTGGTATAAACCCAATATGTGAATCGTGGGGTTGTGTATACCCTCCGGTGTGCATATGTGTAGCAGCGGTACTGCCACCCCATGGCATACTGGCAGAGCCTCCCGCAAGAGCCTGCTGTCTAGAATCGGGTTGAAAATTGCCTTGCAATGGATAATTAGTGGAGGAGCTGGAGCCATGATCTTGGTATGGCTGCTGCCAAGGCGATTAGCAAAATGGATCGCAAAAGACCCTGGAAAGATTCCCGCACCGATCCATAATGGTTCTGACTGGGTACAGCGTGCTGGTTGAAGCCATGCGGTATTTGGTGAGTGGCTTGACTAGGATACCAATCAGCTGTTGCTGAAGGTCCATATATCGATTGATCCGGCTGTCCATTTAACTGGCCGTCAAGGGAGCTCTATCCCATCATCAGTGATACTCTTGCGAGATAGATGCATACGATATGAGCGAAATTTCCCTACTGGAGCTCTGGCATTTATCCCGACAGGCTCAATCCGTCCCTCAAGTGTAGTTCCCGGCCCCGCTACCTGAGGACTGTTCGTTGATGGTCGCGATGGTGGGTATGTGGGCCCAGTCCCGATGGATGTTGGCGTCGTTGAAGGCGTGAGAACAACCGGCTCGGTTGGTATTTCCCATTGCGACTTGCCAGTCGCTCGCTGTACGAAATACCATTTTCTCTGAACTCCCTCCCACTGTGGAAGCCTTCAAATAGACACCGTTAGCTGGGTACCAAATGGGCATCAACAGGAAAGGGTCTTGAGTTACCATCCATCAGGCAGTTGGGGTGGCGGAGAGGATGGGCCCGCCGTATCAGCAGGAGCCTCTTGCGCCATTATTGAAACCCCCCAAGAGATAAAAATGCGAGTCCGGGATGGAGTCAGTCAAGAGGGAAAACAGAGCAGCAGCGGAAACAGTTGAGGTGCCGAGGACGAGGCGATCCTGTGGGGCCCCGCGGACGTCCAACGTGGCTTGGCGATCGCGCTTACGAAGGGCTTCTTTACGATCAACTGGTGGATGTACTGTATATTGCTATAGAGAAGTTCAGAGTAAGTTTAGACCGACGGAAGCTCGACCAGAAATAAGAATTATTCTTTCATATTCCGAGAAAATCCCACCGGATAAAAGTTCATATGGTAAAAATACAAGAAATCCTTTTGGCTCCATCCTTTATCCTGTTAACCGCTGTATCCGACGCCGAACCCATAGCCACGCGAGTGATAGATAAGAATGGAAAAAAGGCAAAAATATCAAGGAAGATAAGATAGAAGAGACATTTGGCCAGGTAGATAAGGCAAAGGTAATCGAAGAACCAGGAGGACATGTGCCTGTGAAAGACTACCAGGCATAACCACCACCGCCGGCCTCATAATCTTCGCCATCCCAGTCCTCATCGCCACTTGCTTCGGAGTCCAAGAAGTCATTTTCGTTGAACTGCGTCTCACTAGGTCGCTGGTTATCAATTCGTATAAAGACCTCGTCGCACATTTTAGGCCGTTTTCTCTCTCCGTTGGGTACAACGCTCTCGGGGACTGTGTGACCCGAAAGATCAAGAGAAGAGTCTGAGCCAATGTCTTGATTCTCAGAAATCTGAGCAATGCGCGCACTGTGACGCTTGGGTGCTGCGTCTGATGACTCTGGAAAGGGGGACGGTCCTCGGCTTGTTGCATCCAAGTCCCCGCGTTGAAACGTCTGATATAATTCAGGCACCCAGCTATCACGGAACCGAGCACGATCTCGCCATGACATGTCTAGAATCATACTGAGAGAAAGGCGTCGGAGAGAAGAAAGATAGGGCGCGACATTCAGAAGACTTGTTAGAAATATCTTGGCGCAGTCACTGTTTAGCTTTCGAAGACATGTCATTTCGATTTCTCTTAGCGTACTGGGCCATGTCGGCTCCATAGAAGTCTCCATAATAGACTCAAAGTGAGGATTCGTGTCGTTATGAGTGGATGCATCGTATAAGTTTCCATCGAACTTGACTTTCTCTAGAGCAGGGCAGTGGTCGGCAAGGCTGGCCGTCCACATTAGATCCAGATGTCGGTTATGATTCAAATACAACTCCCGGAGGTGACTGCCTCGGGTTTTCAAAAAGGAATCAACATATGGAGAGAAGATTCGATCACAGTTCGTAATAGTGATAGAGCGAAGTGCTGAAGGTAACTGGAGCAGCAGCCGATCCGTGAGCAGGCTGCATTCTACGAACTCGAGTCGTTCAAGATCTGGCAATGCGTTGAGTGCAGAGGCTAAAGCATCTTCCTGTTCTGGAATATCCTTTCCCTTGCGATCGCCAAGATGTAACAACTTGACCTCTTTCAGCCTTTGGAAGGCCGGACGTTGGTGCTGCTTTTGCATGAATGGGAGAAGATCGGCGAGATTCAGAAAGCGAGAATTCCAATCCCAAGCACGAAGTCGAATACCAGTCGAGTCCATGGCGTCAAACAAGTAGTCTGAGTATGTCCACTTCGACAGGGGGATATCGGATGGTTGGTGGCCAAGAGTAAAATCTTCTTGGTGGTAAAGACGTACGGCGTGTACCTGGGGGATCTTTTGAATCAATTGCGCGAGATCAAAGTATCCCAAGATTGGCCCACTCTTATAGCGAAGAACATCGACATCCACATGAAGCTCTTTGATCTTTCCGGCATAATTGATCAATAGAGACTCACGTGGGACGGAGAGTAAATTCACAAGCGCATGGCATTTGTAGGAGGGGAAGAGTGGTGGACAATAGTAAAGTGCTGCCAGGGCTGGCTCTTGAAATTCACGACACAGACAAGCAACATTGACAAGCCATCTGGCCACATCACTTCGCGCTTCCCATTTTTCATTGGAAGCAGGGTAGGTCGCCTGCAGAAGAATCTCGAAAAGAATGTGGTATGGTAGTGTTTGCCATGGCGGGATAACCCGAGTAAGGTCATCGAGCAGTTCAGTACAGTATTTAGCTCGTTTCCCGGGAACTGAGGATGTATGCTTTGACCGATCCCGTTGTCGTCGCTTGGTGCCAGCGGAAGTGCTCTGAAGTCGGGTGGTGTTTGAGGAGCGAGTCACTGTGTTTCGGGTCCGGCGCGCCGATCGAACGGGACGAGTGACGTTGCGAGCCGGTGCTTGTGTGTTTGTTTGGTATCCTTGACCTCCACCTGGACCATCCTCCGGCTCGATTGAATCATCATCTGATAAATTATCTGACGGTTCACGGTAGGAGGGACGTTGGACGTTGGAGCGAGACCGAAGGGATGCTGCTGATTGAAGTCGTAAACCAGTTCCGGTACGGCCCCCAGTTTCACTGGCATCGTCGTCAGAGGACGTTGACTCATGATAACTCTCGACTTGAGTCCGGCTGCGGCGCGTAGGCCGGCTGGACGTTGAAGGCCCACTCGACCGTGGGGGCACCATGATTGAGCGAGATTGCGCTATCCCACTGCCAGTGACAGCAAAGCCTGGTCTTTGAGCTTATGATGACATGAGATGAGTGATAATTAGTCTGGCCTTGTCCCCTCAATGACGAGCAAGAGGAATTAGCAGAAGAAGCAGAAATGCGGCAATTCTGAAAGTCTTCAAGAAACTGGGAGACGGCGGGATGGCAGCCGCGATCGGCGCTATCGATAAGCAGACGCGTTAGCGCGCCTTCTAGAATAGGATATATGACGTGACGATATCACGTGATTTGTCTATACGATGGCTTTAGTTGGTCCAAAGGGATCATTGGGTGGTTAATCATTATTGGATATTAATTCACGACACTGGAGTACAGGGAGTTCCGATTTAGTGGACACTTGTAGCATACAAACACGGGCATTCGCATGGGGAGTGACAGGGACTTTGGCGAGAGAGCTGGAGAAAACCGCTAATATACAGCAATTCTAACGCGAAGGTCGAAACCTTTTGTTGACGGGCATAGCTACACATAACACAAGCAAAAATGATCATGCACACTAGGGGTATTTCAAAGTGGGGAAAAGAGGAGAGACGTGAGTGAATACCGTGAGAGGGTAAAAGCCATGAACACAAAGAACAGGGGAAGGTAATAATGGAGCAAAACCAAGACATGAAAGAGAAATGTCACAAACACCGGGTGCAATGACATACATGCATGCAAAAGAAATGGATGATAAACAATGAAGTCAAGAAGTCAAGAGAGTCGTGATGAGAACAGCAATGAAAGATGAATAATCAAGCAGTGAAGTTTAGCGGTGGGCTGCTATGGGGTGCGCAGTACAGAGAAAAGAGAAGAGAAGAGGACTAATACATGACTTTCATCAGTCGCTGTCAGATACCTCGGGTGTTCCAGACCAGCTGCGCGTCGGAGTTGAAATATGGTCTGGGGTAGCTTCTAATTCAGGCTTCGATGCAGGCAGATAATCCGTATTGGCGTTCAACTTGGCCACCTTTGCAGATCGTGGCTCGCAGTCACTTCCAGAGGATTGGCTGTCATGAGATGGAAATTTTCCCAGCTTCAGATCGGTCTGCTCTCGCAAAACTTCATAGATAAACTGCATCTGCATCTCATTGTACACCATCATCATTCGTTGCTCACGCATTTGGTTGACTGTTTCAAAGACCGGATCCGATTCCGCATCGGTCACTTGCAGCAGTTGGCCTGAATCGAGTTCCTCTAGCAAATGATCGAGAGCAATAAACGTTCCTGTCCGGCCAACACCCGCACTGCAGTGTACCACACGTGGATTGTCCGGGGTGGATTTGGAGGCCGAAAGCCTGATCAACTCGAGAAGCGCTTCGCGATTGTTTCCTTCTGGTTTGGAATAGTCCGCCCAGCCTGCAAAGAGAAAATGCCAGATGATCTTCGACTCAGAGCCAATAGTTAGCTCGAGTTTACGGACTTCAGATTGCGCTTTCTCATCAAACGTGGACTCTAACAGAGTGACTTTGCCAATAACTCCGTCATCCTGCTGCTCGGATTCATCTGTCACAAATGGGTCTGCTTCCTCCCTTGTCAGAATCATCGAGGCCTGCTCCGAGTCCAAAGGAAAGTATTGCGCGCATTTTTCCCGGCCTGCCTCAAAAGTCCGGGTAAGCATGACAATGACACCGATTTCTTTGCTTTCATGGAAGACCATGTGCCAAAAATGAGAGAAATGTCCAAGCTTGGGACCCTACATGGATGAGTTAGTGCGCCTAATCTAACAGCAGAAGGCTAAATAATTCCGTGGAACTGGGTCACTGACCTGTGTTGCAATGTATCTCCTTTCTTCATCGGTGATCGTATCCCTGAGAACAATGGGCGAAGCGTTGATGAAATCACATTCCCCTTCGGGTACCCGCAGATGGATTCGGCAATTCGCCCAGGCCTGCACATTGAAATATCGATTCCTCGCTTTCACTCTGGGATCTGATTCGAGAGCAAAAGGATGATCTGGGTCATTGGACAACAAGCCCTCTGTCATCCTGTCCTTTTGCATCCATTCTAACCCTTCGAATTTATCATGTATCTCTGTGAAGATGAATCAAGAGGTTAGTGAGATGCCTTAGTTTATTTCCTTTTTTTCACTTTTCACCCCTTCCATGCGGCTGGTATTCTCCGAGAGGGGCTGCATGCAGCGGCAGCAACAACTTCCTCTTCCTACTCTTCTCCTTTTTCTGTACTCACCAGAAGCTGTTTGACACAAGAACGGTGGGACATTATCCTTATTTCCATCCTCCAACCGAGGATTCCCTTGTTCCCCGTCTGCTAGGTCAAGACCGGCCTCATCCGATAATCCGCGCTTGGTTGTCTGCACACTTGTATCGATCTTAATAGCCGGATGCGCCATTTTAGCGGCAGCGACCTTCTGGAATGCGCGAACCTTGCCGATGACTCCGCGGGCTTTCTTGGAGACGAGGTGAGATTTGAAGCGTTTTTTCGCGCGCGGGGCAACAGAGTCGGGTGAGGGCGAACGAGAGTCTTCGGGCTCGGTACTAATATCCTGATCAATCCCGTAGGCAGCGGCGGAATAGTTGGAAATCTGTAAGGAAGACAGATCGGGACAGCTATAGTAGCTGTCCCGGGAAGCTGTGTCCAAGGCCAGATTTTCTGGAGATATCACGGAGGAGAATAGTGGAAGAGTGTCGCAATGGTGTAGTGTCACAGCTCGGTGTCTGCACTATCTTTCCAGGAGGAGAGAACAGTGATGGATTTCTTTTTGAGTATTGCAGTCCCTGTATATGTTTCCCTCTCTCTCTCTCTCTCTCTCTCTCTCTCTCTCATACACACGCACTCTCACACACTCACCCCTCTTCCTTTTGTTCAACTGGTAAATTTTTTTAATTTTCGCACTGGTGAGATTGTCAAGGAGGGGCCGGAAAGGAGGGGCGAGTCATCCGCGGTGGAGAGAAGAAAAAGAGGAAGAACCAGAACCACCGAGGAAAGAAATGAAAAGAAATGAAAAGTCCCGAGAATAAATTAAATAAAAAAGTGAAAATTATAAAAGAAATCGAATATGAAACCGGACCTCCTCTATTTACTTAAGTGGAAATTCTATAAAAATAAACCAAATAGCCAGGCCAAGTTAGTAATTGGCCGCAGTCGGGCAGTTCCCACTGCTTTGCCACACTCGCTCAGCTGCGTGCGGCGATATCAGCACTTTTTATTCACAATAGTTATGCGAGCTATTGTTATGTAGAGGAATAGTCTGATTTACAGTTGACTCTTCATTTCTCTTTTTCTCATATTTTTGTATTTGTTTTCAAGTAACTTCCACTGGTATTGTGTAATAATCTTTGATTTATACTCGCCGAAGTACTTCCAGTCCGAAAGGAAAACAATCCCGCGCGCATCTTCAAACTCGACTTTGTCTTTCGCTCTTCCACTTCCTCAAATCTTTTATTCTTTTTTCCCCCCTCCCTTATTTTCCCTTTTTTTCATGAAGAACCTAATTTATTCATGACGGGTGTGAATCACCGACACACCCTTTCTATCTCCTCCTTCACCTTTCACACTTCGGCGATATGGTCTCCTCCGCTCAAATACTCGATCGCGTCGCACCCAACCAGAGTAGCTCATCGGTGGTGTCGCGACATTCACACTCACATCGAAGACATCGATCTGGTCGCTCACACCTTGGAACTGGCTCTTTACACTCTTCGTCGAACGATTTCCCCATCTTCACCTATACGGGCGATACCGAAATCGTGATTCAAGCCGGTTCTCAGGAGAAGCGCTATCTCCTGCATCGCTTGATATTGGCGCAATGTTCGGGCTTCTTTGAAGCAAGTACGAATGAGGACTGGTCGCGACAAATCAGTTCGGGCCCTTCCAAGACAGATAGCTCCCTGTCGCGAGTCAGTGAGGAGGACTCGTTATCGAATGGATCTACTGTGGTTCCATCAGATGGCGGCGCACAATTAGCGCGGCCAGGAGAGCAACGTCGTTGGCGATATGAACTCGACTGGGACAAGCGGGCGCAGAATGAAGTGCCGAGTCTGGTACAAAGGGTTTGTTGAAGCCCTACCCCCCCCCCTTCCTTAACAAGTTATGTCTAGCAACTAGATCAACGGCTCACAGTTTCTTTGCGCAGCAGCCAAGTTTCACTGCGTTTACCGGCCATCCGTCCCCATTTTCGCCTACAGTGACCAAACCGTCTAATGCGCAAGCTGGTTTCTTTCGCTCCATGGCGAATCTATCGGGGATGCAGTCGGTGGTACATCTGCCTCAGACTACGGATGATCCCAGCGCCATTCACCCATTAGTCCGCGATTATGATAATCTGTTTCGCCTCTTCTACAATCACCCGCCCAATATCAGTAGTGTGAATATTGCTACAGCCTACGCCGAGTGCAAGTCACTTCTCGCGCTAGCAGATATGTACGATGCTTTACCGGTGACCGGACCTCGTGTCGATCATCATCTCCTAGGGTTCGGCTCGAGGCTATTCAAACAAATCGCAAAGTATCCGCCAAGCTACCTGAAATTGGGATACCTTGCACGCAGTCGAGTGATCTTCTCCGAGGCCCTGGTTCACGTCGTGGGCCAATGGCCTGCGGCTTTGCCCAACCTGCGAAATGGTTCATACGCACCTCTGCCAGATTCCGTCCTCGATTTGATCGAGGATAAATACGAGGATCTGGAAGATCTGAAGGCACGCGTTGAATCAAAGCTCTTTCGCCTTTCCTTGACTACTTCCCGCGGTGAACGCGTCACGCCTTCGAATGCTTATTTAGACTGGTTGGCTGTCTCACTCTTCCGTCAATGGTTAATCGAGAATATAACTCCTCCTCCGGCGCCGATCCTCAAGAATTCCACCAATGCCAATACTGCTCCTCCTCCAACCATACTGGGGTCTCAGACGGGGTCATCTAGACCAGTAGCCCCGGTAGACCCTGCTGCCAAAGTGTATAGATTGATCGGGTCCAGCTCCTCGCAAGCTTATCTCCCTCACGACGAAATCAAACGCTTTCTCAAACTCCACCCAACACCGTCCTCCGGCTCGCTCTATTCCAGAGAAACTTTGAAACGATTTGAACGCAAAATGGATGAAATCAAACGACTTGCCCGAGAAATTGTGAAACCACTTATGAGAAACTTCCTCGAACTGGAGATGAAGCCTCCCAGTGAACAAAATACCGCTGCATCTGGAGCTCGAGAGAACACCCCAATACCAGGATTACCCTACTTGACCTGCGTCCGAGTAGAGGATATCGATATACCCTGGAGCTAGTCCGATGGCAGTTTACATGCCCTTTTTTTTACCGTCTGCGATTTTATCTTGTCTTCGATATCTTTGGTCTCCGGCGCTGCGCTTATTCCCACTTCCAGCTACCTATTTTTGCTTACTTCCAGTGTCTTGGAAACCTGTTGCTGCTTCTTTGGCTGCTGGTCAGATCAAACGAAGCAGTTGTACCCCTATCTGGCAGAAACTTGGCTATCTGTCAGACGATGTTATGTGTCCAGTATTTCAATGCCCTTGCCCTGACGTTTTAGTTAATTTTCACGATGCCATGTCACGAAATGTCTTGAAGTTTATCTATAATACAGCATCATTTGCCTCATGTCCTCCGCTTATAAATGCCCGGCTGAGACACAATTGCTTAAATGAACACATTTTGATGAACAACATGCCCTTCTCGCGAGATTCTTTACATGTCTTAGACATACATGATATCGTACATCTCCCCCAAGATATAATAGTAATGTAGTGTACACAAGGATAAGATTTACATCGCCCTCCTAGTCCATCCCTACTCTCGTCGACCAATCGTCTCCATACCATCCATCCAAGGGCGCAATACCTCAGGAATAATAACGACACCATTCTCAGCATCCCAATTATTCTCCAAGATAGCTGCTAAAACGCGCGGGACGGCCATAGCCGTACCATTAACAGTATGTGGGAAACGAGAGTCCTTCGCCGTACCACCACGAACCCGAGTTGCCAATCGTCGACTCTGATAATCTGTACAGATAGAAGCGGATGTCACCTCGCCCCAAGCAGACTCCAACCATTCCAGACTGGATTCATTTCCGGAGGGAGTCGTTGTAGGCCTGTATCGCGAGGGGAAAAGAGCTTCAATATCGCGTTTACGACTTGCGCTCGCGCCCAGGTCGGTAGTAGGCATTTCCAACACGCGACAGGGTAGATGCAAAGATGTAAGAATTTCAGTCTGAATATCCAGAAGTTCAGAGAAAAGATCGTCGGAAGTTGGGCTAGACGAGTCCGATGACTCTGAGGGATTATGATCTGCCCAACCGAACATTTCCACCTTAGTAAATTCATGAACTCGATAAAGACCCTTCGTATCGACACCTCGCGACCCAGCTTCCGCGCGATAACAACGACTCGCACCAACCATTTTGATGGGGAGATCTGTAGCATTAAGATCACGACCAGCGTACATGGCCGCAAGTGGAATCTCCGCAGTCCCGGTTAAAGAGCGTTGAGGCTTGCTGTCACGATCACGATCAGTTTGTTCAATGGACCAGATTTGTTGCTCGTTATGTTGATCGCGTGGTTGAAATCCACATGCTTCTGCGATGTAAGAATAGACGATTGAAGGTGGCGCGACGGTTCTCCATCCACGACGTCGTGCGACGCTCAGAGCGTATTGTATCAGAGCTTGTTCGAGCATTGCACCTTCGTTGATCAGGAAATACCATCCCCACCCAGTTGTTGTCGCTGAACTTGCGAAATCGATTAGACCCAGCTCGGTACCAATTGTGACGTGCGATCGGGCTGTGAGCTCTTTCGATGATTGACGCGTCCATGTGGGTGGTGCGTTGGGATCGAGATTGATGTATTCGATTAGTCGAGGGTCGTCGCCGACGGGGGTTTCGGCGGAGGAGAGATTTGGTAGAGATAAGGCGAGACGATTGATTTCATCAGCGCAGGCAGATTGGCGCACTGTCATGGCATGCGACTCGTCTTTGAGTTTTTGCGCCTCCAGCTTCAGGGCTGAAATTTCCTCCTCAAAATTTCCATTACTCGTTCCATCGTTTGATTTCTGTGTGTTGGCATCCTGGCGCGCTGCAATGGAGAGCTTCGCGATTGTCTTCTCGAGCTGTTTGATGCGGGATCGTGGGGATTTCAAGTCCTGATCAAGTACCCTGACCTCTTCAGACAAGCTTTGAATCTTCGAGGGATAAATTGCATGAGCCGCGTAGTTCCGCTCTATACAATTGCTGGCGTGGAGGTCGGCATTTTGACGGATGTTTTTGAGGTCGGGGATGGGCTTGGGAGCAGTTGGAGGGCGTGGGATCTGGTGAACTTGGCGAGTTCCAGCAAAAGTACGCGGCCTTGAAAGTCGCCTTGTTGATTGAATTAGTAACCTGCAATTAAAGCAGGTATAGGGGAAAGGGGAGGCCATTGAAGGAAGATGAAGAAAAGAAGAAGAGAAGAGAAGTTGGAGAGAATCAATCAATCGGTGGATCATTCCATTTGGTGGGGCCATCACTCTCACTACTGCAAAACTGTTAACTAGATACTATGTACATAGTACGAGTGTAAATATCATATTAGAATATTATAATCGCTAATTCTAACTACTAACCAGAAAACCCCAATTTCTGCTTTTTAATCCTCGGTCCAATCCCCGCAAGAACAATCAATAATGTCAAGACGACCGACCACGTCGGAATGGCTAAAGCGCCAGTCTGTGTCGCCGCTAGAACCAGTGCAGTCTCCAACAATAACAAAACATATCCACTCCATCGATGGTATTTATAGATTCGTTTACCCGCGTCAACACTGCCGAAGACTGAAACGGGGACGAAGAATTGTGCAATACCGACAAGGGCTTGTGACACGACACAAATCACTGTGAGCAGACCGAGAATTCCATGAGGGGAGACAAAGTGTGGATGATCGCCTTTGTTGATTTCGATGATGGTGAAAGCCCCGAGGAAGCAGAGAAGACTGGCCAGTTGAATTCCAGCGTGGATGTGGGCTCCCAGGATTTTATGGCGTGGAGTGGAGGTTGGTTGAAGAATGAGAGCTGCTTGTACTTGAAGAAAAAGTGCAGAAATACCGAGGAGCTTGAATTCGTGGATGATAATTAATGATAATTCATCCTATACTCGAAAAGGAGGTTATAAGAGTCAACTCACCGGATGTCCAGTAAAGAGGGCGATTGGCTGTGATAAAAGATCTGCCCAAACGAGAATTGCCAGCTGATGAGATTCGTGATTAGCTTCAAGTTCGACATATTTGCTTGTACAACATTTTAACTGGTGGCACGTACAATCCATATTCCAGCTTGCACAACACTCGCAGTACCTACAAAGCACAAACAAAGAGACTATGTTAGAAAGATTAAGAGAAGTTGAGGAAGTTGGACTAGAGATTACCAGAGATAAAGTTGAAAATGATCTTCTCATGCTGTTCCTGTGTATGATTAAGATCACTGACTTGACCCAACAAAGGCTCATCTTCCTCTGTGGTTAGAGTCACTGGATGAGAGTCTGGGATTCCATTAGGAGAGGTCATGTTGGACACCACTTGCGGGGCGTTGCAGAAAACAGAGTTGCAAAGTTGCAAAGTTGAAGAGAAGTAGCTGGAGAAAGAAAAAGAGAGAAAAGAAAGAAGTTTTAGGAAATGAGAGAGTTGTCAGCTTTCACTGTTCCAGCTGCGTGGCTATCACACACATTCCTGCATGAGTTGACGAATCGTTATGATGCATTCATGGGATACTTTTGATATGACCAGCATTAGTCCTCGAAAAAATACGACAAAGACTCTTTGTTTGGCGTGATACTCAGCTCCAATGACGATAAAGTCAGCCCCAAATGTATGTTTGCCAATCATCCCATCAAAAGTCCAGGATTTGTAACAGTAGAAACCCTCCTTGCAGTAACACCTGTTACTACCTACTAAAGAATATCCTGATTTCTAATCCCATTTGCATGCTGATAACTGATAACTATACTAATTCACTAATATTTACACTGATTCCAAGTTAAATTTGTCAAATTCATAGATGCCATCTTGATGTATCCTACTACTGCAGTACTACTACAGTACTACTACAGTATCTAGATGAGATCTTCATCGTCCAACCAGCGTCCGATTGTATTCGACCCAGAATGTAAATCCAGAGAATTCAAATATTCAATCATGACTGACGCCACCCACTCAGCCTTCTCGGTATCCCGACTAAGAGTCCGCAATTGTGTCTGGACAATCAGAATAGCAAGAGTACAGTGATCAGCGATGCAAACGAGCTCTTCACAAGGGGCTCCAATTTTCATAGCATCAGTGAGCGCATTGAACTTGATCTCCTTAACTTCCACCAGGAGTTTCTGGATTTCGATTTCAACATGCTTGCTCCATCTGGGATGATTTCGAAGAGTAGTCGCTCGCAATTCCAAAAGCGAAATAAACCCACGCCACCTTATAGCATAGATTCGAGCATTGAGAGAATTTAATGATGCGGGCATTTTACTAGGGAGATACTGCGGAATAAGTCTGTTAATATAATGCGCAGCATCGGGGGCTTCATAGCGTTCTAACTCGTTGATTTGACGTCGTAGACTTTGGTTGAGTGTTTTCTTAGGATAAATCTCCCTCATAAAGCGCAGCATCACTATCATCGAGTTGACAGCTTCTCGACAACGAGTCGGATTACCACTGATAAATGTAGAGCACTCTAGAATACCTGCTTGGACAATATTAACGTGTGATCGGTTAATCGTGAATTCTTCATGGTCCGTATCCTGCCAAACCTGCGCAACTTTTGTATGAAGCTGCTTCATCATTCGAGCTACCTCCTCGTGGCTCGATGGGATGTGACTAAAATCTTTGATTTGGGTTTTGAGAAGGTCAGTGCATGTGGTCCAATATTGATCGAAAGGGGGTTTTGATAGAGCGACCGTTTTGGGATTCGGTTCTTCGACTCTTTCAGGGGACCGATGCTGGCCCAGTGATGCCATGAAGTTAAATCGATGCGTCAAATATGACCACATAGTTCATGTGCGATATTATATTTCAGGATTATAAATATGTTTCCAACAACTTGTAATAGTACTCCTATCACTTAAGTCTTTTATATGCAAGTCTTTTAGTCCAGAGAAGCTTTCTCCTCATGCTGGTTGGGCTCTTTGTTCGATATAAAGCACTTTGAACCTATTTGGTCCTTTGATGCATTCTCTGCCCTTGAAACCTCTTCAATGACATTTATAATTCTATTTTAATCTTTCCAAGTCTTAGTGTAAATGAATGGTATCTGCAGCGTTATTCATTGATGGCTTCCCAATAGATCAAAATCAGTGTGCCACTGGGACGAGGCTTTGTTGCAAACTATGGACTTGATTACACCCAATGCACATCATAACTTTGCTTCCTCATCACGAGAAATAGCAATGCGCTCTTTCTTAGCCTTGTAAATATCCAAAGACATCTTGACTGGCCGAACGCCAGGTGTCTCAAACACTGCATCAATTTCCTCCAGACTCAGCCCACTAGTTTCCGGAAAAGCAAAGTAGGACAATACCAGCTGAACAGTGTTGTAGACAATATATACCACCCAAATTTTATAGCCAACCTTGGATATACCGACACTGATGCCATATGTTTGGACCGCGCTAGCAGCACCCTGTATCAGTCCATAAAGCCCCATTCCTTTTGCTCGGAGTGGCAGAGACAGAATCTCCACGGGATATAGATTATGCATTGTAGCAACAAATGTCGCCGAGAAAGTTTGGTAAAGGAAGATCCAAAGGAGGGTGAGCGCTGCTGCGGCATTACTAGGCGCGAGGCTAAACTGCCACGAAGTAATGGTCGTCGCTGTCTGGAAAACAATCATGCTGATCAGGCCTACGAAGATCAATGTTCGCCGACGAAATTTGTCGACTATGAGTGATCCAACTGCGGTAAAAACGAAGTAGACTGCCGTTGTTCCAATGTTAATTCCCAACTGCTGTTTTGTGCCATCGATGCCAACCGTCTCTAGCGCAGGTACCATCTTAGAGGCTTCTCGTCAGTATTACTAGTAGAAGAAAATCACACCACTCCACGAAGATTGACTCACGTAGTAAGTAATGATACTTCCACCATTCCACTGCTGGAATATTGAATAGAACACCAGAACCAGCAGTCTGTATCGGGCGATTTTCGTGAAAAACACGCGATAGTCCCAAAAGGATCTATAGCTTTGTCGATCGCTTTCTAGAGACTCCTCTATCTGAGACACCACAATCTCGACAATGGGCTCATTGATATCGGTGCTAGTGGTGTGATACTTTGCAATAATCTCCTTCGCCTTTTGTCGGTTGCCTTTCATAACATAATAGCGAGGCGATTCCGGCGTAATCACATAGATTGTCAAACAGACAATAGCGGGAAAAATGAGCTCAAGGATCAAGGGGATACGCCATGCCTTGTTTCCAGGCAGATTCGAGAGTCCAACCATTGCTCCAAGCATTACCAAACTGCCGACTTGAAAGCATGCTCCGAAGAATCCTACCATGCGACCTCGAAGGTGAATAGGCGAAATCTCACCAATGTACTGCGAGCTAGACATAAGAGCTGTTCCAAACCCCATAAAGAAACGACCTGCCATGAACATGGACACATTGACCGCGCACCCTTGGATAATAGCAGCAAATATCACGATGGCATTTCCAGCAAAATTTATTCCTCGTCGCCCGAAGACGTCCGCAAGCCCCATGAACGGGGCACCGCAGACCGTTCCAATACTCATCAAGGCGTTAATCAGTCCGTACGTGCCACCACTGGTGCCGAACCCAAGATAGTTGTGCCATGACTCAATTGCGTTAATACCTCCGATAACTCCCCAATCAACGCCGAAGCCTGCCTGCAATGAAGGTCAGCTTCTGCAAAAGGTCGAAGAAAATGATGTTTATTTCAAGACTCACCTGATTACAACCATGAACAAACATGATCAAGCCCAGACGAAACCCTGTCCAGGACCACACACTAAGAGAGTCTTGAGACAGCTTCCATAGGTCCTCTTCGGTCAAACGAGCGAGAGCTATCTCTTCAATATGCTCTTCGCTCTTCGCTTTAAGCACCTCGACCTTAGATTCACCCATCGTGGGTCTTTGATTCGAGTCTTTGCGGTATCAAATGAAGAGGTGATGCGTACAATGTGAACCCGCCCAGGAACTCCTGGAGAAGAGGCATGAAGGGGGGAATCCTTGGCTATTTCTGCCTCAGCAGCTTTGAGCTGTTTCGCCAAAGGAAGGGAGACACCCAATCAATAAGCTGGGATCTTTGACACTGATAGCCCATTCTGCCACGGATACTTAAGACATAAGGGGCCAGAAATGGAATTGAAAGAATTCTAATTCAGCTTTTAATCTCGAAGTCGCGTGGTCCAACAAGAAAAAGCAAAAACGATTGGCGGGCAAGGACTGGTGTGGAAAGCTGGCGCTGGTCACGCTGCTTGTCGTCCAGAAGTAGCCGAGGTGGATACGTTAATTGAGTCTGAGAGTAATAGCTATTTCCTTGCGAGCCTATTCTTACTGGATAGATATTAGCTGGTAATTGGTCAAAGAAACAAATCGTGCGCCAAAGGAGTATTATCCACCAGTCATGACTGCGGGGGACAGGATTCTCCGGTTAAATGCGAATTGTGCGGAGTTGAGACTCTGGGGAAGTCTGGAGTATTTCTCAAATTTATTTTTGTGGCGTCAGCAGTTCAGGCTAGAAAGACTGAGAAACTTACGAATGGTCAATGGCCTCGAGGATTGTCTCCTAGCTTCGTTATTGAACCATACACGACTTCGGCCGCCTGACCTAGACTTTGAATTGCATCATCTTGCTCTTACGTTCCCGCTTTTACTTTTATTGCTCTGAAATGATGTCGGAACTCTGGTTTGAAAGACCTGCAGGGGATTGGAATGAGGCGTTGCCGGTTGGCAATGGACGCCTTGGAGCCATGATCTATGGCCGCACCGATACGGAGCTACTGCAATTGAACGAGGATTCGGTATGGTATGGGGGACCACAGGATCGTACGCCGCAAGATGCACTGAAGTACCTTCCTCAAATCCGAGAGGCCATTCGATCTGGTGATCATACAGAGGCCGAGAAGCTCGCTACACTCGCATTCTTCGCGAACCCCATTAGCCAACGACAATACCAGCCTCTTGGACATCTGTTCCTGGATTTTGGCCATGTCCCATCTTTAGTTACAAATTACAAGCGCTCGCTTGACTTGCAAACTGCGACAGTATACATATCATACGACTATCAAGACGTTCATTACAAAAGGGAGGTATGGGCCAGCTACCCCGACAATGTTATCGCGATCAGGATACAATCCTCTTCAAGTGCCGAATTCAACTTAAGATTGACGCGGATGAGCGAGCTGGAATTCGAGACAAATGAATACCTCGATGATGTGTCTGCTACTAATGATTCGATCAAGATGCATGTTACTCCAGGGGGTCGAAATAGCAATAGTGCTTGCTGCACGGTTCGGGGACGATGTGAAGATGACGGTATAATCACGAAGATTGGGAATAACTTGACATTCAACTCATCCAAAGTACTGCTATTGATAGCGGCCGAAACTAAATTCCGGTTTGCAGACACAGACGGGCAAGTTTCCCAAGAACTCGACAATGCATTCTGTCAAGGCCCAGATGAGCTCTGGATGAGGCACAAGCTGGACTACGATGAGCTTTACGACAGGATGCAAATCCATCTTCAACCTGACCGCAGTGATATCCCGACTGATAAACGAATCAAATCACCCGCTGATCCTGGATTGATTGCACTCTATCACAATTATGGTCGTTACCTCCTCATCTCTTGCAGCCGCAGGGGACATAAAGCCCTTCCTGCAAATCTACAAGGAATCTGGAATCCTTCCTTTCACCCAGCTTGGGGCAGTAAATTTACCATCAACATCAATCTTCAGATGAATTATTGGCTAGCAAATGCCTGCAACCTTTCCGAATGTGAAGAACCACTCTTCGAGCTTTTGGAACGACTGGCAGAATCAGGTGAGAAGACGGCCCGAGTCATGTATGGATGTCGAGGCTGGGCAGCACACTCTTGCACGGACATTTGGGCAGACACTGCTCCAGTTGATCGGTGGATGCCAGCAACTATTTGGCCGCTCGGTGGAGCATGGCTTTGCTACCACATCTGGGAACATTTCCGTTTTGTTGGCCAGTCGCAGTTCCTCCAACGCATGTTCCCTATACTAGAGGGATGTGTATTGTTCATATTGGACTTTCTTGTAGAAGACGAAACCGGGAATCATCTTCTAACGAGCCCTTCAGTGTCGCCAGAAAACTCTTTCCTGGATTCACAGGGCCAAAAAGGTGTTTTGTGTGAGGGATCAACCGTTGATATTCAAATCATCGATGCAATCCTGGATGCTTTTCAATCAGCAGCAAATGAACTAGCTATTGACAGTGAGATATTAGAGCTAGCTAAAGTGTCACGAAAACGATTACCTCCAATGAAGATAAGTCCCTCTGGCTACCTTCAAGAATGGGCTCGTGACTATGCTGAAGTCGAGCCTGGACACCGTCATACTTCGCATCTTTGGGCTTTATATCCAGGAAGAGCCATAACTCCAACGCAGACTCCGGAGCTGGCAGCCGCCTGTGGTGTGGTTTTACGACGCCGTGCTGAAAATGGTGGTGGTCATACTGGATGGAGTCGTGCGTGGCTCATCAACTTACATGCTCGGTTGTTTGAAGCCGAAGAGTGCGAAAAGCATCTGAATCGACTTTTGGCCGAATCAACCCTGCCAAATCTACTTGACAGCCACCCGCCATTCCAGATCGATGGTAATTTTGGTGGAAGCGCAGGTATTGTGGAAATGCTGATACAATCCCACGAGCCTGGTCTGATTCGTTTGCTTCCTGCTTGCCCAACACATTGGACAGGGAAAATTCGGGGTGTACGAGCGCGCGATGGGTTTGAATTGGACTTTTCTTGGAAGGATGGACTTATTATAGATGAGGTCAAGATCTCTTCAAGCTTAGGAAAGAGGGTTATAATCCTTTTGCCTGGAGAAAACGAGGTCAAGTTTGAAATCAATGGGCCTGGCCTCCATAGAGTTATTGCACCTTGAACTTCACACATCAAAAATCGTCACAAATTCTATCATCTAAATCTGATCTATCTCAATTAATCTGTTCTTGAAACACGGTTCTCCATCCACAATATGCGTAGTCTACCCCGCCATGTCAACATTGTATGATCCCTCGTACGAAATAAGTCGATATCTCTGTAGATTCCCCGCTTGCCCTAATTAGCCACGGGGACTTGCTCCGTCAATCCAGCCTTAATAAAGTCTGGATAATTGGAATACAGCTTCCATCATGCCAAATTAGCCGGGAAATATTCAACGGCAGTCTGATCCCCGCCGGAATTCTGTCCCACCTTTTTCGAGTCTTTACTGTTTCTTGAAAGCCCGTTCTAAGCCACTAGATCTAATACTTGCAATGGACCTCAAATCCGTGCAGGACCTTAAAGGGGTTCTTCGATCTGATTTCTTTCATGGGTATGCTACGGCCGCACCTCAGATCGAGGGTGCTTGGGATAAAGATGGAAAGGGAATTTCGATCTGGGATAAGTTTGCTCACACCCCAGGCAAGATCTCAGATGGTAGTACACCGGATGATGCCGTTAGATCGTATGACTTCTTTCGCGAAGACGTAGCGCTGATGAAGTCCTATGGTGTGAATGCCTACCGATTTTCACTTTCGTGGTCTCGGATCATTCCTCTTGGAGGACGTGACGACCCTATTAATGAGCATGGAATTCAGTTCTATTCAAAGTTGATCGATGAGCTACTCTCCAACGGAATTACTCCATTTGTTACGCTCTTTCACTGGGACACTCCGCAAGCCCTTGAAGATCGATACGGGGGTATGCTTAACCAAGAGGCGTATACGCCCGACTTTGTGAGATATGCCCGAGTATGCTTCGAGCGATTCGGTGATCGTGTGAAACACTGGATAACATACAACGAGCCAGGTGTGTATACACTAGCCGGTTACGCTGCTGGTGTTCATGCCCCAGGACGGTCCTCTTTCCGTGAACGTAACTCCGACGGTGATTCATCTACTGAACCATTCACTGTTGCCCACACGGAGCTTGTCTCTCATGGCCATGTGTCTCGTATGTATCGCGATGAATTTCAACCAACCCAGAAGGGAACTATTGGAATAACTTTACATGGAAACTGGTCTGAACCATGGGATGAAGATGATCCACTTGACCAAGATGCAGCCGAGAGAGCACGCGAATTCGAAATTGCCTGGTTCGCCGATCCACTATATAAAACCGGAGATTATCCTGCTTCAATGCGAGCGCAGCTAGGAGATCGGCTTCCCCGATTTACCCCCGAAGAATCTGCACTCGTCCTAGGGAGCTCTGAGTTCTATGGAATGAACAGTTACACGACATTCTTCATGAAGCACAAGACAACGCCTCCAGATATAAATGATCACAAAGGAAATGTTGAAATTCTGGATGAAAACAAACAGGGTAAGCCCCGTGGGGAAAAGAGCGATACAGAATGGCTTCGCGCTGCACCTTGGGGGTTCCGAAAGCTCTTGAACTGGATATATAAGCGCTATCAGATGCCAATTTTTGTTACCGAAAATGGCACTACTGCCCCTGGAGAAGTGGCTCCAACGCCGGAGATCTTGAATGATACTTTTCGAATTCGATTCTTTGAAGGTTATGTGGGAGACGCACTTGCAAGGGCTGTTAAGGAGGATGGCGTCGACATTCGCTCCTACTTCGCATGGACGTTTACAGATAACTGGGGTACGCATCTCTTGAATTGCTCTCTCTATGCCATGCTATAGGATACTGATGACCATATCTAGAGTGGGCCGCTGGTTATGGAGACCGTTTCGGGTCAACTTGGATTGATTTTGACTCGAAAGAGAAGAAACGCTATCCAAAACAATCAGCTTATTATCTGGACAAACTCTTTAAGCATTTAGTGGCGCCAAGTTAGCATAATCAATCTGATTCAGCGGAAAAATGTCCGCTGTCATGATCTTCAGCTTTGGATTATCGTGTTAGATTGCGTCAAGAGATTCCTCGTGCTCCAGCGAATTGATGTGTCAATCATTCGAAATAACTGTCAGGCCTCAATCTCTGGTGCTTGACTTTCGGGGCTACCCCAATTACTCCATATTAGAGCGTAGACTGGATTGGGGCTGTCTATAGTACAAAAACAACCGGCCGAGGTCAATCTCACGCATTAGCCGTTTAGGGCAAGTCATTGCGACGGTCCTATCCGCAAGACCCCGCACGACTCCAACTACAACGGAATGACAGGATGCGAGATAAAGACCCGAGAGGACGTAGAGGTCCTGAAGGTTCTCGAATACTTATAGTCAGTAGGTATACCACGTCAAGAGATGATAGAACCTGCTTTATACTGTCAAGTCCTACCGGAATCAAAATGGAGCCTATCAAACTTACTCTAAAAGGAAGCCCTAACGAGGTATAACACAATCTCTTTGAAATATCCAACGATCATCTTTCTTTTTTGGGAACCTAACACGAAGACAGATCGGTGTTGAGCATGGCAGAACATTACGAGAACAGATTCGCAGCCAGATAGGCATCTATGAGAAGATGTTTCAATACACCTCAAAGTTATCTTGGCCTGAAGTACGGGAAGTTGCAAAGGAGTTCCAAGCGCCTCTTCAGAACCTGGTCCCGGAAATCTACCTAGAGATGCAAGGTATTGCCGAAGGTGCGGAACTAGACATATTGGACATTCTTGCTCTCAACTGCAGAAGCGAAATTGCGTTGGGAAGGTTTTCGGATGGCTGCACAGCCCTAAGTTGGAAGAAATCCGAGACCGCGCGGGTTTTGTCACAGAATTGGGACTGGACTGCGACAGTGAGCAATAATTTGGCTATGGTATCAATTGAACAGACAGAAAAGCCTACAATATATATGGTAACGGAGGTGAGAATTTCCGTTTAGGAATTCGCTGGTTGTTCCTAAAATCTCAGTGTCAGAAATCGACGCTAGGCTAATTAATGTGGCTTTCGCTCTTTTTAGGCAGGCATTGTTGGAAAGATTGGCTTCAACTCGGCTGGCGTTGGAACATGCCTCAACGCAATTCGAGCCAAGCCCATGATTAGCAGTAAGCTTCCTATTCATGTTGCACTGCGACTGTGCCTCCAAAGCTCCTCTGTGGAAAATGCTGTTGAGACCATCAACTCCTTGGGGGGAGTGGCTTCTGCACAACACATCTTGGTAGCTGATAGTACCAAAGCTCTGGGTCTGGAGCTTTCGCCGGTGGGCGACAAGTATCTCACAGAGGATGCATCGGGTCTCATTGCGCATAGCAACCACTTCCTAGAGAATTCTTATGTTGAGGAGCCGCCTTGGCTTTCGGGATCGCCGATTCGCCTTGACAGAATCAGGTATTTGGCTCATGAACTTATTGCTGATGGCGTCAAAGGTGATGCTATCACGCCTGAATTATTGCGTGAAAAGATCTTTTCCGATACATACAACTCCCCCCAGGCAATCTGTTGCAAGGAAGATGAGTCCCGCGATATTTCCACGCGCAGCAGTTCCCTTTTCAATATTGTCATGGACTTGAAGCCCCAGAACTCAAGTGCCGAAGTTGTATTTGGCAGAGTAGGTTCTGGAGAGGAAGGACCTATTCTTCGGATGCCTTGGGTATAATCATGCAAGGTGGTTGAAGACGGCTGACTGAAGTCACATCCTACTATAGTGTATTTGTGGATGACCTGATCGTGCAACATCAACTAGATAAGCAGTTCTGATAGTCTGGTTACCCTTCTCCTTTTGTGTGAAGTCTTAAGTTTTTATGGGGGCGACAGCTCTCTATTCCCTACAGAATCGGGGTTGTCTCCGGTAGCACAGAAGCATGCAATCATACTATCTTCTTTGCCGAGAATCATTCGGCCGTTAATTTAGCAATCGGATCCGAAAATATTGCGAGAATAGGTCTTAAAAAATGGATTGATTTGTTGACTTCTTATTAACTACTAGTGGTTGGCCCTAAAGCTCCAACGTGAATTGGTGGCTACGTTACTGTTGCAATAACGACCAATTGCCGGCATGCTTGTACGACTACCTGCTCAATCACGACAAAATCCAGTCTCTAGTAACAAAATGAGAGAATCAGAGAGAGTGCATCCGATGATCTACTGCCAATTGGTTGCTCTTCGCCTCTATCGGATAGTTCTATATGTTCCAGCAACTTCGTACTTCAAGTAGAGAAAAGAGAGGTCCTATTGGAACTTCTCAAAGGAAAAGTAATAGCACGAGACAATTCTTGAACCCGAAATGACAATTGAAAGGGCGAAGACAACAAGACACAATTTTTCAAAGGGATGCAACGGAAAGTAGTGTCGCAGCAACAAAGGCGCTGCACTGCCGGAGCCTCCTATATCTAAACAAACGCCATAAAATGCCCCTCAAATAAACGCTTCAGAATTTTATGCCAATGGGGAAGAGACAAGCATCAGAAATAAAAAACCAAAAAGACCATGAAAAACGCTTTTGCCCCGCTCGGTATTTGTCACCCACCAGTTGTCTTCGTCGCGGTCTGCTCCAGGTGCTTGAATCTCCACTCGTACTGTGCCAACTGTCTTTTATCGGTTGGTGGTAGAGCTTTCCCTTTCTCCGCTAATTCTTTCTCGGTCTGTCTCAGCATGTCCCATAGTTTCAGTATCTTTGCCTGTGCCTCCGATATCGAAACCAAATTGGAATCATCGGACGCCATACGCTCCTCCGCCGTGGAATGGTATGACAATTTGGCCATAAAAAAGGCCATTTCAGATTCATCATACTTGAGGCCTTGAGCTTCGGGCATAGTGGAGGCGTCTTGGACCGGCTTAGGGGGCATTGTGGGATGATTTCAAAGGTTCTGAATGACGACCGGAAGAGGAAATGTTGGGATTGTATGACAGAGAAGTTCAGACAGATGGATTTGAATCGATGGGACCGGGGGAGGGGTGGTCTTTTTTGCAAAGGTCATATATATAGAAGCCTTTCTGGGCACTATCAATAGCAGCAAGCGAGTTAAAAATGATTTTTTCTCCCGGAGAAACAATATCGAAACGGTGGCAAGGGAAAAAGAGGAAAATCTAGATCGGAAATCAAAGGCATGGCAGCTGTCATTGTCTTGTGAAGAACACCGAAGCTTCCAATACCCGATAGGCACATCAGGGTGCTACCTAGAAGAAAGGTAGGGGGGAAGGGGGTGGGAGAGAGTGACCATGAAACATGCTCAGTACAATGCCATACAAAGGCATCAAACCAAGCCATCCCGGAAACAGAAGGAGAGTGAAGACATACACAAGACAAGAAAGTTGCGTAGCCTATGAGCTCTGCAATTGCACCATTCATGGAGACTGGGACCGGTCTCGATGAGTGGGCTGCACGCCTCGTTCAAAGGTGACGTCCTGTTTGCCTCAGAATTAAAAAAAGCGAAATCTGTCTCGTGATGATAGTCAAGCCAATAGGTTGCTCTGCGGTGCTTACCGAACTGTTCATTGGTAGCTCCATGGTGACACCGTTCCCCCTCTACCGTCCGTACAGCCGGACATGCATGGCTTGAAAGATCTGTTGGAGGATGAAGCGTGATCGGACAATGTATCAGTCCCGAACCAGTCCGTATGGCCGCATGCAATTAATATTCGGCAAGGGAAATCGGTGCATTTTAAGTTGGTGGAGTTCGTATATACTTCCAATCTAGGTAATCTTTGGGAATGAAATTCGTCGAGATGTAACGCCATAGGTGCTTCAAGAGATGAGATAGATGAAGAGTGAAATCAAAGCAGTCAAAGATGCAGAAACGTTTAGATTTGCAAGATACTTGGCTTTGCCGCGCGGGAATCAGCAAAACATGAAGGAATCACCGAGTGTGATGAAACCTCTCTGTTGATATGAGAGTGGGCGTAACTACACAGGAATAGAGTTAATGCACCCTGTCAGTCATCAAGCTCATTTGTAGTCCAACTTTGATTTGTCCCCCGTTAATTTCTTTTCTCAATGGGGTACAATTATAGTTTCAGAGAGCTTTGCTCTTAGAGAACCTTCCATCTTTGCATAGAAGACGAAACTATGAAGCATCTCGCATATTGCTAAATGTCCGATCCCGTAAGTGTATGATAGTAGTGCTAGTCAATTAATGGATGATACTGGGCTGTAAGACAGCGTTTTTGGTTTATACTGCCGCTATGGTACTTATAATTCACGAGCCCGTAAACACCGTTGCTGGAAAGCTATATATCCATGCATAATTCAGCTCTGCTACTATCGGTATCACCTAGCCATGACCGTAGTCAAATACAATGAGACCCCATATGATCAAATAAGTATACAATCAACTGGTATCTCGGTCGATTTTTACTCACGCTTTCCTTGAATACAACATGAACAATACTTATCCCTTTACTAGTAGATGATCACAGCATCAGACCATTCGTGACACTGCCACATTCAACAATCTAAATGAATGATCAACAGCCCTGTTGATCATTCATTTTATTTCAAATTCATAATCTTATGACTCTTCCGCCAAGATGTATAAATCCCTGAGCCGTGAGTAGCAAGAGGGACTGAGACAAAGCTAAATCTGGACGTTTGAGAGCCACTTGGTACCTGATCTGTCTGCGTGACCATGCATACCGAGAGGTAGAAATCCTTTGGGTTATGATTGGAGTTCAGACTAGTGGCGAAGGATCTCGGAGAAAAAATTTCACACATCACTCAGGGCCAGGCTTTATGAGAGTTAGAAAGGGGTGAATTGATTGGCTTGGTCTGATCCCTGAATCCCGAAAGTGCAGAGCATGTCATGTATTTCGATTGGTCATTAATCTACGATACTAATCATTCTTGATACCCCAGTATACTCTTTAGGTTCTCATCACTTCCCGGTCCATGTGCAGAGGGTAGAGGACGGGAACGGTGTCACAGAACAAGCATCCCTCCGACGGGTAGAGACATCTGCGTCGAAACCGGCTTCGTTTCATTTATTGTGCATGGATGTCTTTCAAGCATTTCTATCTGATGTCTCTCATGATATATACTACTCCAACAGCTGTCTCAACAGAACTAAATAGTCCTTCGATAGGATCATGAATTCGGGTAAATGCAGAAATATGCAATTTTCAGCTATCTGCGTCCTAAACTGGGAGGCCCAGATTAGTTCAAATAGTTTCAAACCGAAGATAAAGATGAACTTGTTGTCGATTTGAATCCACAGAACAGTCTATCAATTCAAAGTGCACTGTAATGCATAATATCAGACCATTATTAAGTCTATAGATATCTTCCAGAGAAGACCTAGCGGGCGGGAGAGCTGCGAAATAGTAGGTCAGTGTCCACATCGACAGCGTGATGAGAGCATTTAAAGTTTATAAGAGAGATGGTAATTTTGGAAACATCTACAAGTGTATTCTTCTAATAGGAAGGTAACAGTAGGTATATGAGCGCCAAGTCAGTAAAAGTCGGTAGAACATAACATTCCTCAACCTGCCTAGATGGGCAGTGGCTCAGGAGAGGCAAGCACAAGACAGATTTAATAAGGAACAACGCGTATCATCAATTCGTTCAGACAAATATGTTAGGGCTAAATAGCAGAATACAAACACTCATGAGAAATAAACAAACATGCATTCAAAAATCAGAAAGTTCAAAAAGTTTTTCCAAGACGCCTCATCCTTTTCTATCCTAGTGCAATTGTGCAGGGTATCTTTTGAAAATGTTTGCGAGATTATTTTCCCGCTGAGTTGGAAGGTTGGGTGTTTTTGAGATCTTCGGATCCCGACGATGAAAAGCTGGTTGGAGTACTGGCATCAGGCCCAATGCTTCCTCTGGAGCCCTTTTGTCGGAGCGCAAGTCGGGTACGGGGATGTGACGGGACAGGAGCAAGATATCTGTCCAAGAGCTCGCTCAAAATAGGGGAGCGAACTGGCTTGGGAAGGTAGTTGTTCATGCCAGCTTCGAGGCATTTCTCTCTGTCGCCTTCGATTGCGCTTGCAGTCATGGCAATGACGAGGACTTCGTTCACGTTTGGATCTGGGTCCCGCCGCAGCTCCCGGGTAGCATTGTATCCGTCCAGGGTAGGCATCATGACATCCATTAGAACAACATGGAATGGGTTGCCCTCTGCAGACCTTGCACGCAGTGCGTCGACGGCCTGTTTGCCATCACTATAAGCTTCACAGTAAAGACCAAGTCCATTGACGAATTTGACGGCAATTTTCTGGTTAATAGGATTGTCTTCAGCAATGCAGACTCTGATCTGGTCGCGGGGGATATGGCTAAGATCACGAGCCTTCGCCTTGGGCTGCTCTTTGTTTTGCGTCCGGTTAAGGTCCTGTGACCATGCAGCCTTGACGGTCATCTTTTTGGGAGCTTTATTGAAGACCAAGTGGAATGTTACGGTTGTTCCAATACCGGACTTGGAATCAAGCCAAATGGCTCCTCCCAGGACATCTTCAATGATTGCTTTGCAAATGCTAAGTCCCAGTCCACTACCGCCGTAGGAGCGTTCTGTCGATGGATCCGCCTGGGAGAAAGGTCGGAACAGACGAGCCTTTTGTTCCTCGGGTATGCCAATACCAGTATCAGCTACCGAACATTCCAAGCGAACACGACCCTTGCCTTCTCTTGCAACCTTTGCTTTGACTGTAATGGATCCTTTTGGAGTGAACTTGTAACTGTTACTGAGCAAGTTCATGAAGATTTGGTGAAGGCGAACTGGATCTCCAAGGACGACGAGCTCTGGCGGGACACGTTCCAAATCTTCAATAGTTTCCAAATCGCGTTCTCGGTGAGTATATCGAAGTGCACGGACGACTTCAGAAATTGTCTCCTTGAGATTGAGAGGAACAGTTGAGATCTTCATTTTCCCGGCTTCGAGCTTTGAGAAGTCGAGAATATCGTTGATAAGAGTAAGCAAAGTGTCCGCGCAGACACGAATGGACTCCACATATTCATCTTGCTCTTTATTGAGTTGGGTTCCTTTGAGTAACTCAGAAAGACCAATGACGCCGTTCATTGGAGTGCGCAAGTCATGAGAGATGTTGGCGAGGAAGATGGATTTTGCCCGGGCAGCGTCTTCCTTGAGTTTGACATTGTGTTTAGCTTCCGCCTCCGCCACCTTTGCCTTTTGCTCTGACTCGCGTGCTTGCGCAAGAGCGCGCTTTTGAGACTCTATCATCGAAGCATTTTTGGCGCTGACCTTGCGGATCTCACGGAAGAGCAGAGCATTCGATAAGGAGATTCCAATCTGGTTGCATAGTAGGTGCAGGACGACAACGTTCCGTTGAGTAAACCAATTTGGCTTTCCTTCTAGGTGAATGACACCGAGGAGATGATCGGCTTGGACAATTGGCAGGGCTATGACAGATCGCCCCAAAGGAAAATTGGCATGGTAGGCCTCGTTCACATTAGAGAAACGCTCGTCATCAAGTACATTGTGAACGAGAACCTCTTCCTTTGTACGCATAACGTAATGCGTAATCCCTTCTGCCATACGACCGTCTAGTTCAGAAAATGGTCGGCCATCTGGGTAGGACTTTTGACCCTTTTCAGCGTCCGCAGCTGCGGCAATGGCAAATCCATGATCATCAAAGTCAGTGGCGATGACAGCGAAATCTGATCCATTGCATGATTCCAGGATGATCTCCAGCATTTTCGTGAAAAGCTTGTCGATCTGGAGTTCAGATGACATAACTTGGCTAGACTCAAGAATACTGGAAAGGTCGATAATGTCTAGGCCAACGCTCGAGATATCCATGGACCTCTCGTCAGCTTCGACGCCATTCTGTTCAATCCAATTTTGTCTCCTCTCGGCTTCTTCAATCTGTGTAGGAATCGTGATTTCTTCCTGGACGACATCGCGGGTAATTTCAATAAGCGAATCGATGGTCTGGCAACCGACGTCAACGGTTCTAGCAGAAGTCGCCGTTTTGAGGAGCCATTCATGCTTCTCTGCAAGCATTGCTGCCTTTCCACCGGCACTTATAGAGCTCCATGCGGCAATGGCTTCCTGCATCACAGACCGAGCGGCTCGCTTGGCACCTCGTCTGACCAGGAACTCTCCCTGCAGCTCAAGAGCGAGTGCCTCCTCTAACGGCCATCCATGGATTTGACAATGATCAGTTGCAGCTTCGTAGGCCTGGATTGTAGCAGTATGATCGTTCCTGACTTCAGCAATGAGAGCTTCCAATATCAACGACCACATGCCGTAGTTTGCGTCCGATGCACTCCTAGCGAAGTCAATCTCTTCCTTGTATCGAAGAACTGTATCCATTTTGCCATCAAGGTAACTTTGGGCGGGATAATCGTTGTGAAGCGTCAGAATCGAGAGTGCCAGGTAGAAATGGATTGTGTAGGTTACACGCAAAGACCAAAGCCTGTATGCAGTGTCGAGTAGCCGTGTTCCGACTTGGATTGCCTCGGCATGATGGCCAAAGAGATAAAGTGGAATCATGGAAAGGCCAAGGTAAATGTCGCGAGGCCTGTCGACATTACTCGCATTTGCCTCTAGGTAAGCCATGTACGAACTAGATCTGTGCTCCTCGTCAGACATAACGGTGTCAGCAGAGCGATACTCCGTCTTGCCTTGTAAGGCTCGCGCAACTTGTCTAGGGTAATTGTTAGTGATGGCTTATACCACGAATAATTTTTGAGATAATACGAACCGAACAGCGATTACACTTGTGCCCCCGCGTGTGTCCTTGGACCAGAAAGGAATTCCCTCGGGGGTTTCGATACAAAAGGTTTCCAGCTCGGCCATATCTTGCCCAAGGGATAGTCTAGTCATGGCCATGGACGAAATGCTCACAAGAGTGATATATGGATCTCCCATTGAGAAGCAAGCCTCGAGTGACGCTTCAAGAGCTGGCAAAGTTGAGGCCATAGAGATTCGCAGGTGACTGACATAGAGATTGTGAACAATAGAGCCTCGACTCTGAGTCCATAATTCAGGGCATAGTTCAAGCAGCGACAAGGAAAGATTGCTGAGACTAATTCCAAATTCAAGATCTTTGAAGCGGCTCATAGATATCATAGAAAGGTGGGAACAGCCGATTGATATTTGAGTGAAACCTCCTCTGAAAATGTGAATATTCATCATCTCAATGGCCATTCGATAGAACGTCAAAGCATCATCCCAATAGGTGACAGCCATTGCTTCGGCCATCACAGCTCCAATCGTTATCAAGTTTGGATCCTTGCTGATTGGCTTCTGCGAAATTGCGCCCAGATCCGCAGACTTGAGGTACGCCTTGAGACGATAATAGGCAGCATCACATTCCTCGTAGGATGTTGGCGCACGAAGATGAACTCCAAGCTCATCAAGGCAGGTAAGCAGTGATTCCATGGACCGCGGATGATCTCCTAATTGGGCAAATATCTTGGCCTTGATTATCCAGGCCCTTGACTTGCTTACTGCATCCTTTCCATGCTCAAAAACAGCGTCAATCAGTGTTAGAGCGTCGTCATTTTGGCCTTGAGACCATGCCATTTCTGCTGTCGCGATGTAAAGACGCATGGTCTCGTCGTAATAGACATCAACCTGGCGATTATCCCAAGGGTCATTTTGAAGCAAAGCAATGCAGTGGCGAAAATACCAAAGAGCAGTCGGTCGGGCCCCTGACTGCGCAGCTGTCTGGCCAGCTTCCCATAAGACTCGCCGATAATCCACCCTTCGGGCAACTCGGGATTTGATAGTTCGTGAGGCCAAAGCCGCATGGTGCGCCTTCGAATATAGACTCCGAGGATCATGGTAATATTTCATCAGAGTCTGGGAGATGACAAAGTGCATCTTCTCCACGTTTCGACTCTCACTCAAGGAGAGGGCAGCTTGCGCAAGGCGATCGTTGCCAAATTTGAACTCATCGTCGGTTTTTCCGGTGTTCAGAAGATTCGCCTGAACAAGGAATTGTAGACCAACCACAATGTCACCTTCGGATTGTCTACTCGATAAGGCATTTCGTGGGGATGTCACGTCTATGTTTTCGTCATCTCCATCTGATGAGAGAAGAGATTCGGTCTGCAGGAGTTTTTGGACCAGACAAAACGAGAAAGGGCTTCCAAGAAGAGCACCCCAGACTAAGATTGATCGCGCGGCGGGAGGGATCTCTTGCAGGCGTTTGGTAAGGAAACCCAGTCCAAGGCCTTCGCCATAAACTGGAGCCACGAATTCTGTAAAAATCCGGTCGAGATCAAACAGCCATTTTGAGTCCTTCCATGAATACCAAAGGCAATTTTTCCGATAGCAGGTTTCGAGCATCACCCGCACATAAAAGGGATTTCCTTGACTTTTTTCTTGAATCACCGCGGTAAGAGGGGTTAGTGTGGGGTTAGGCTCTTGATGCATTGTGGCAGCAATGAACTCTGTGATTTCGTCTTCTTCAAGTGGTTGGAGATCAATATGAGTGACGTTGGAGCTTTCCATCTCGAACAAAGTTTTGATTTTTTCGGACGCAATCTCGTCCTTGCGGCTGGTGAGTATAAGCACGCAGGATAGCTTGGCCTTGATCACTTCCAGGACAAGTTCCAATGTTTCATCATCGGCATGCTCAAGATCGTCCAGGCATACTGTAATGAGCCTGAATTGGCATATTGTTCTCATAATATCCAAAAATATATCCATCAGACGCATATTGCTCGACGCCGCGTTTGCCAAAAAGAATTCCGTCGATGTTTGCCCTCGGTCAATCCAGGGTAGATGAATTTGCTTAGCAGGTTCGCCCTTGGTCGGGTCAACCGTAGGCTGAGAGGTTATGGCATTTCTCAGCGATGTCGGCTTGTATTTGGCACCGGCTGACATTAACTGCTCCGGTAAGTCAAGCACTTTGTGGAGTGTAGACCATATGGGACGTAGAGCTGCTCGGATACTGTCGTGGTAGTCTGTCAAGACATCTCGTTCGGAGAAGATTTGACGCAGGAGACTAGCAAGGATCTTGGCGAATGGCTCAAATGGAACTCGTTTTGCGCGGTCCAATCTTGTGATGGCGATAAATCCAGTTTTACGGATGGCCGGCTGTACACGATTTAGTAAATCTGTCTTCCCAATTCCGGCGGCGCCATTTATGGTGATAACTTCGCATTTTCCATTTCGACGGGCCTTCGCTAAATATTTTTGCTTGGCGACAGAGCCCAGGGAATCCGGTTGGCCGAATGCATTGGTTGAGTGCTGGCTATTGCTAGCAGTTTGAATGGACGGATGGCTCTCTCGGTCAGTGTTGTGAGAGGAGCGAGAATGTGAAGGACTTTTGACTTTGCTGTACAATGCATTCGGGGGTGTTTCCTGGGTGGTTGAGGTTGATCCGTGTCTCGTCATAGATGAATGGGCATCACCGCCCGTGAGGGAGTTTTGAGTGCCAACATGAGCGAGGTGGTGAGCTGTAGCATTAGAACTTGACCGAGGGGGAAGTTGGAATGACCCAGAGTCACTTGAAATGGATGCAAACTCAAAACTGTCAACGCGGCCGTCAGAAATGGACGAAGTTGAAGCTAATGCATGCGCAGTTCCAGGGCTTTGCGAGGACGCTTTGGCGAGTGCAGACTGTTGGCGCCGCTTGACCTTGTCAACCACACTAAAGATGAGGTCATACTCCTTTTGTCGACCAAACATTCGAGAGGGTAGAGTGAAAAAGGAAGAAACATCCTGCTGTGCAATCTGAAATTGACCCAAAGCTTCACTCTCGCCATCGCCCATTAATCCTGCAATCTGCATCAAGTCTTTCTTGACGGAAGAAATAGTGTTGTATCGTTCATGCACCACCTTTTGTGTCATTTTCTGAATTACGGCCGAAAGCGCATCTGGGATGTCCATTCTCTTCGAAGAGATGGGCGTTAGCTTTTTCCCAAGTACGTTCTGGACAACATCCATAGGGTCAGCGCCTTCGAAAGGCAACCTTCCAACTAGCAAAGACCAAAAGAAAAGACCCAAGGCATAGATATCGGTACGACTGTCGGGTTCCGTGGGCATTCTGCCAGTCTGCTCAGGTGCAATAAACTGCAGCTTGTATTTGGCCCCAAGTTCTCTGGAAACTGAGGACCAGCCTTCACTCAGAACATTGTCAAAAGCGCGTGCCCCATTTCCGATATTTGCGAGCTTGACGCTGCCACTGTCGGCACAGAAGTGGAAGGCATCACCGCGAATCTCTCCATGTACTGTTTTCATTCCATAGTGTAAGATCTCCAAGCAATCACATGCGCCGATTGCGAAGTCGAAGAAAGCGGACAGATCAACTTGCTCATTTGGGGTTACGTTATTGTCGCCTTTTGCTCCGGCCACAAACGATGCCGGGCCAAAAGTGACCAAGTCTCGCAACCTATCATGCCCGGGATGCTCAAAAACAGCGACTAGAAGCGTCGAGTTATCACCGGAGTCCGGAAGTAGTCGAATCAGATCAATCGGCCGTACGGTATGATTGCAGTCAGGGTCTGATGATTGCACGATCGATCTTAACATGTGAAATTCGCGTTCCAGGCGGACGACATTGGTGGAAATGCGCGCAATCACCGGAATCCATATCTGCTCTTGATCGCCTCGGGAAAGAGATAAGTCACTGCTCGTTTCACTCACACTGTGACGGCGGTTGAGAACGCGAGGGGACGGACGAAGGTCGGCACGTGGTGAATTGCGAGTGAGGCTCGATGGACCAGAGGAGGCAGGGCCAGATGAGGTTGCAACGGGCGTAGAGAGATCAGCTTCAATAGCATGGCGGAATCCAACGATATGCCAGTGGTTATATGTCGAATGAAACGGCTCCACCGACTGGTCCCATGTGTAGCCCGGCAACTGACTTAGACGGTCAAAAAGCCGGGCTGGTGGGAGTGGAAGATCTTCCGTTAAGTGCAAACTTTCCTCCATCACCAGATCTGTGATTTTCCCGCTGTTTGAGCGACCATGGGCCGGCCGCATCGGACACTATGAACGAAGTCAAGGGTTTCAGGCAGCTGAAGGCCGCAACGGGATGTACATGGAGGCTTGGGCGATGTTGAGAGTGAGAAGAGAAGTTTCGGCCCTCCAAAAAGGCTCGCCGCGACAGACCAGAAGGCCCAGTGGAGGAGTTGCCAGAGGTAAAGGCGATGTAAAAGGTGAATGACAACCACCGATCATTTACAGTGATCATTGACACGGCTGATCATTGCGGTGCACTAGTGAGGCGGAAAATCCATTCTTCCGGTGGGTCCATATCGTTTACTTTAGAGGCTCGGAAAAGTTAACCAGCAAGGCTTGGCAGTAGGATGTAGTTACTGTAGTACGTAGTCTTGCCATAGTGATAAGTGAATGGCCGGGACTCAAAAAATATGGAGAGGGGTAGAATTCTGTACGAAAGTGTCCAACATGTTAAAGATCAGCTGCTGAGGATACTATTTATTAGTGCATAGTAAAAGGGAGCCGATTCAGGTTACCTAACCTGAATAATGAACTAGTGTACTCTCTTCCCAAGTTTCAGTGTACCCAAGTCCCTATAGAGAGAGCCCTAGGATTTTGACTCCCTAGTAGTAGGCATTCCATCTATAGTAAGTAGGTGATACTATTCAACTTGCAGTATTCTACTAGAGTATGAGTCTAGGTACCTACCTAGGTAGACTCATGATCTAGTAGAATATGGATTCGGAAATACTATTTCCGAATTACTAGTAGTACACCTCATGCACCTGGGGGGTGCAGATTTGTCTAAGAGGAGATATATATATTTGCATCGCCTAGACAAGGTGCACTACCTAATACCTAGTGCGCTTTGATCATATTTTGGTAATATCAGTAATTAATATATGAACTTCAGAAATATATTTTCAACATTCCAAACGCCGGAATCTACACTACTAGTGTAGAGTCTTGTAACAGTACATCAAAAATGAATTACGAATTTCCTTTCATTGTTGCCCAATATCAGGTGATATATCATGACTTGAAGGCCGCATTTAGCAAGGTGATTTGAAATTCTTCACTCGGTGGTGGATTACGTTAGTAACGACTGGTTGTTATTATGTCCTAGTTATTGTTATATATGTATGACGAAAGAGAAAGAAAGAAAGAAAGGGAGAAAGAACCTTGGAATTTGAAAGGTCTGTACTAAGGTGAACTTAAGGAATACCACATCATGCAGGCAGTGTCCCGTGCCGGTTCTCTCCATCTACCTGCAGGCGGTTATGCCTGCAACGTTCATCCAATGACCGCTCCACCTCCCCACACTTGAAAATGAACCTTTTGTACATCAACGTGGGCTGCCTTCGAGATCCCCTACTGAAACACTTCGCGACTTTGCCGTCAATCTGATCTCGAGATTGAGAACCAAGGCGTTCCACATGACACAATCTCAGCTACGACAGTTGAACTAACGTATCGCTAGGGTCTCTCTCAAATACTGTATGCCACCCTCTCGAGTTTACAGTTGAGGCACGTCTGCTGAAGTTGCTTGTACTATGTATACCACTCGGTAAGACTGCAACGACTGATATTAGGCCTGCCAGAGGATGCAGAGTCAGACAAGGTCATTTTGAGGTTCGATGATATGACTTGGTGCATTGATCTTCATGGCTCTGGGTTGCTCGTTTCCTTGGCGGAAGTATGCACCTCATAGTGCGGAATATGCTGGAAAAAAAGGGGGGGCGAACAGGATCCATTCCGGGGTGCAATCCTATTTGAGCCGTGCGCCACCAGTGGACGATCTACAATTTTGAAAAGGGGACGGCGCTCCCCCAAAGTGCTAATTTATTAGTATTCTAGAAAAACACCGAACGCGCCCATAGCTGCATAATAGTATAAACTAGTTTTGGCCGTGATCACCAGGGAACTGAACGGAAGGGGGAGAACTAAGAGGCCTAGACCAAGTCCAGGAATTCCAGCATTTGATAGTACATACTGTACAGGACACCTATTTTTCTTGTCGGATCGTCGATGGTTTTCTTCCGGGAGATGCAGAGCATGACGTCGATAGTTGACCGGTGAACTGCCTGCGTATGTGTGACTGTGCGAGGGGAAAGGCTGACCTTACGTTGGGAAAAAACAACCGGGTCCACCATGATGCAAGCCGTGATCAGGATAGGCCGATTTCCAGGAGATGACAGTAAGCCGTAACTAAAGTATCACCATCCAGAAATTGACAGAGAGGCAGGGGAGAGAGAGAAAAGAAGGGACGATAGGACTGGGGTTGGCTTTCTATTTGGACCGACAAGTACTCGATACTCACCATCGCGTGCGTAGGTGGCCGCGGGTAGCGGGTGGATCGGAGGTACCAGGTACGTACCGAACCTCATCTTAGCCGAACATCCTCTGGACCTGTCCGCAGAGATGGACGAGCGTGCCTGTATTAGAATGGGGAAGAAAGTTAGTTATAAACAAGGGATGTATCGACTGGATAGATATAATAGTAGGAGTATGTATACTATGTATATATATATACAGCAGAACTGATATACAGTAGAAAAAGAAGACGTGCAGGAATAACGGCGGTGACTGAAGGTTTTTAACAGGGCCCACTACGTCATCGCATCTGCGCGGTCTCTCAGCAGCGGCCCACACGTTGCCCACTGGGCGATCCAAGCAAAATGGGCGGGTACTGACGCCAGTTTCCCTTCTCACCTATCGAACACCCCCCCCAAACCCTTTGAGCCCTTCCCATCACTTGACTTCCTCTCCACTTCGCTTCTCGCTATCGTTCATCACAATCACCACCACCACCAAATATCAACACAAACACCGCCTCTACCTTCACTACTCACATCCTTTCAACCCCATCACCAACAAAAGGGAAAAATCAACAATAATAGTCATCTCCCATTCTTTCACCTCGGATTCTAAATCGTCCTGACGTCGCTGGACCTCTGACTGACCAGCCTTTTTCTGTCTCTGGTGTCTTGTTTTCTCCGATCTGACAGGAAGGGACTTGAAAATTTCCTCCTCGTCTTATATTTCCTCCCTCGATCCGTGACGGTTCATTGTGACCGAAGAATGATTGCTCGGCTTCTGAGCCTGCTTATTGTCGCCCAGGCGTACTAATTTTCCTTTTTGATCGGAGGGAGTGAGAGAATGGGGGACGTGCATAGCAGGAGGACTCCTCCATTTCCTTCGCCAACCGAAACTGTTTCGTCTACCGCGATTCAACAGCCTCTCAACCTGCAAGCTTCGCGATCACCTTCGAGCTCCCGATTGCCCCACGACCCTGAATATGTGGCTAGGATATCGTTGGAAGGATTGACTCAGCGTGAGGATAATTCGGCGACAGAATCAGCACGGATGCCTCATTTTTCGCGTGGTGATTCAACGGAGCAGGTGGTGGATTTAACACCAATTACCGAAAATGCCCAGGCAGAGAAGGACCGGCCGGAAGATCAAGGACGGTCATCCCAAACCCTAAAAGAATTGAGAAGACAGATGGAGGAGCTGTTGGTATATCAACAGATGCAGCAGAGCCAGAACCAAAGCCAACATTCGTCCGCAAAGCAACCCACGCATACCTCTTCACCACCAAAGGAAACCCCTAGGAAGCGCCGTCTGTCAAACACATCCGCCGCAGAAATCCCCGTCACAATAGTCCAACCTGCCTCAGGCCCAATAGATTCTGGGGGTACTATAAAAGGTGTCGACGAATCTCTTTCTACCGGACAAGCCACAACGCAAACCCCGTCCTACCCCTTCCCACGTGCCCCGACGCAGGTTACTCCATCCAAAGCATCTACCGAGAAGCCGGGACACCAAGGTCACTTTCGCTTGAAGTTTCCTGCCGACAGGCTGCGTGCTTCACCCGCAAACCAGAACCATAATGAAAATCTAGATTTTACGAAACGGACGGACATAAGGTCCAATTTCGACCCTTCACTTGATCATAATCCACCCCAGGATGAAGAATTTGCGACCCCAAACCTCTATGACCTTATTCTGAAATTAAATGCGGATCCAGGAGTCGAAGGATGGTGGAAAAATCTAATTGACATTTTGCAAAAGAACTATGGTGCGGAACGTGTCACTCTGGCAGTCCCGGGAGACATCACGGATCTGGAGAATGTACCCTGGGGACAAAAGGCCACATTCAATGAGCACATTGAGACGACTTCAGATGTTGGGCAAACATGCTCTCACTACGAAGGCTCTACATCGGACTATTTAGGTGAACGTCAATTGCATAGCGGTGAACAAGGGAATAGGCAACGGAAGGGATCTGGAACTAAACCGAAAACCCCAGGAGCTGTGCCAACGTCTGCTCGACCAGCATTGGAATCACGCCACTCATTCGCTGGGTTTTCTCAGAGCAAGAAACAACAAATGAAAGAGATTGATCGACAGAAGGATCTGTTGAAACTATCTGCTGCCAAATCCGAGAAAAAGCATGCCCGGATCAGCGAGCAACTTCACCCAGTTGAGTCGCATGTTGATGCTAAAGACTCATCTAGAAATTCGCTTGGCCCAATTCGACAGGCAGTTTTCCCAATCCCCAGACCTCTAGAGAACGAGCCAGACCCGTTGATTAAACGGACTGGGGTTGTGAAACTTTTTGGACGGAATAATCCTATTATCTTGACTCGTGAATATACGGAAAATGATCCCACTCGAGTCTCGCAATCGTCGAACGGGCTCGCTCGGAGCCCACTGGAAACAGTGCAGGTCACGCCAGGCGCCGAGAGGTCTGCTGACGCCGAGCGTATGATTGGACAACAGAAGAAATTCAGCACTCTCCATGCACGGGAATTCGATGAATATGAGCAAATACCTCAATCTCCATGGTCCCAGTCACCTGCGCCTTCGCCCGCCCCACGAACCCATGCAGACTTAAACCCTTTCTTCACGAGCCACACAGTCGATGAAGGGGCCTTTGCAAAGAACCCTCCGGAACACGACTATTCGAATATCCAGCCTCTAGAGGCCATTGGGATTGATTACTCGAAGACGGTAGTCCACATACCTTTGCTCCATGGAGTCCAAACCAACCATGAGTCTGGGTCAACCTTGAGGTTCCCGGTCGCCATAATCTCGCTGTTGTCGAATATAGTCCCTTATCCATCGAATCTTCGACAGTCGTTGGCCCACCTCATGCCACATTTAACAACATCCTTCTGCTTGGCGCAACATTACAGCCAACTCGAACGCCAGGTCACTTCCAAAGTGGAAACACCACGATATGGGCATCTTCTAGGACTGGGTGGCACCTTTTCAGACGCAAGCAGTGAGTTAGAACTTGTAGCAGGTCTAAGTGGTCATGTCAGCTATTCTGTCGGCGACGAAGCATCTATGTCTGCCCGGGCTAGTGTGAATAGCCCCAGCGATCGCTCATCGGCGAAATTCAGCCCTGCTGTCTCAAATATCGGAACTCCAGGCTTTGATCTTGGGCAAGTTGGATTTGGATCCAACAATCACTCCCCAGGTGTGCGATCTGGCGAGGATGAATATTTCAACGTTCAAAGCCAGCAGTTCAAGATGCCTCGTGATAATATTCCACAGCAGCGTCATCGCCTATCCAAATCATCCGTTGTCATGGACAACCCAGAGAAAATACATGGGAAAGTCTCTACGGGCGAGGAGGCCAATTCAAATGATCCAAGCTCACTTGTCGCTTCCCCAATATATGAGATGCGACCACCGGCCACCTTTTCCCCGACCCAGCCCTCCTCTCGCCAGGCGTCCACAAACTCCTTCTATACCCAGCTACAGCGCGACCTGACTCGGCCAATCCCTGACACCATCGCGCAATTGATGCTCAATTCAGTGCCTCTTCACCTCTTCCTAGCCAGGCCTCAAACTGGTGAAATGATTTGGACGAATACCAAATTTGACGCGTACCGGAGAAGCAAACCTCAGGAACAGAAACTCCGAGATCCATGGCAAAATATCCATACTAGTGAAAGGGATCATGTGGCTAGTGAATGGGCAAATGCGCTGCGAACAGGATCGCAATTTACCGAGAGAGTACGCGTCCGAAGGTTTAATGATGAAAGCGCCTATCGCTGGTTCATCTTCAGGGCGAATCCCCTTCTCTCTGGCACGGGAGAGGTTCTCTACTGGATAGGGTCTTTTCTCGACATACACGAACAGCATATTTCTGAGCTCAAGGCAACTCAAGAGCGAGAAAAGTTCGCAACCGACGCGAAATATCGCGCATTTTCGAACTCGATCCCACAAGTTGTCTTCGAAGCAACAGAGAATCGCGGACTTATATTCGTCAACGAGCAATGGAATCTGTATACAGGTCAGAAATTGGAAGAGGCTCTTGACCTTGGATTTGCCAAACATGTGCACCCCGAAGATCTCGCAAAATGTGGTGGAATTTCCTCACAGACAACGCAAAGGCGGAACGATACCAATGTACCCATATCTGCAGATTCCGGCTTGGAAGCTCATGCCGTGTCGTCCACCCTTGATGAGCTGGTGAGACTTGGCGTTGCATCTTTGCAGAAAGATGAAAACGGTCGGGTGTTTTACTCGACGGAAATCCGTCTTCGATCTCGTGGAGGTGATTTCCGCTGGCATCTGGTTCGTTTAGTATGCGTTGAGACCAGCAGCTTCGGAAGCGAAGAAGCATCGTGGTACGGTACATGTACCGATATCAATGACCGGAAGAACCTCGAGCGGGAACTCAACAAAGCAATGAGCCAACTGAATAACCAAATGGAGTCCAAAACCAAGTTCTTCAGCAATATGTCCCACGAGATCCGGACACCTCTAAACGGAATTCTGGGAACCATCCCATTTATTCTTGACACTCAGCTCGACAGTGATCAAAGAAGAATGCTCGATACAATTCAGAACAGCTCTACTAATCTCCGGGAATTGGTGGATAATATTCTGGACGTATCGCGCGTGGAGGCTGGCAAGATGTCTATGGTCAATTCTTGGTTCCATGCTCGGTCAATGATTGAGGATGTTATCGACACCATAGCCTCTCGAGCAATTGATAAAGGCCTTGAGATAAACTATCTTATGGAAGCTGATGTTCCTGCCATGATGATTGGCGATCGGTTCCGTATTCGCCAGGTCCTTATCAACCTTGTCGGAAATGCCGTCAAGTTCACTTCGCAAGGCGAGGTTTATATCTGCTGCAGTCTCCATCGCGATCCATCCCTTAAAGAAACAGAAGCTTTTCTCAACTTTGATGTTGTGGATACCGGCAAGGGTTTCAGTTCACAAGATGCGGAGCGGCTCATGCAACGATTCAGTCAATTAGGCGAGACTGGGTCACAACAACATGCCGGTAGTGGATTGGGTTTATTCTTATCCAAGCAGCTGGTTGAAATGCACGGGGGAAGGCTCACACCCAGCAGCAAGGAAGGTCAAGGTGCAAAGTTCTCATTCAATGTCCGAGTTGATGCTCCTCCTCCTCCGTCACCATCAGAGAGGCCACAGCTGCTCCGTCAAGCTTCTACTGCATCTCGGAGACCTGCGACATCTAGGACTACTTCATATGATATATCCTCTGTACAAGTACCTAAATCGTTCGAGCCGAAGCTTTCAACCCCCTCAGCCACATCTCCAGGCGTCGATCCGCAGTCTTTCAATGGGAGCCTCCAAAACGCTTACCTTTCATCTGCTGGAACCTCGGCTCCTCCAACCCCGGCTATCTCAACTGCCCACCTGCCTCCTGAACTCGCGAAAGGAGAAGACTCCAACAATGATACGGCTGTCTCTTCCACTGCACCTCACTTGACTGGATCTACGCGGCAGACACCGCCACCGCCTCAAGGCGAGGCTGCTCTTCAAGACAAGTCCTCCGCAAAACCTACCAGAGTCCATTCGCAAGGTCCCTTCTCTGTCGTCATTTTGTGCCCGCTTGACAACAGTCGCAAAGCTACGAAGCAACATATTGAAAAGGTTGTTCCTCATGAAATTCCATTCAAAATAACCACTCTGCCCGACGTGGACGAATGGAAGGACATGAAGCACGACCCTGACTGGAAATGTACACACCTTGTTCTGAATCTGCCTGCAACAGATGACATTTTAGAGGTTATTCAGCATATCTCAGAGGTTGAAGCCAGTGCAGCACCTGTAATAGTCATAATTTCGGACTTGTATCAAAAACGTCAAATCAGCACTCGTGTCAAAGAGCTGGCAGCTACTGGTAAACAGGTATTCATTGTACCAAAACCAGTCAAGCCTTCTGCATTCTCCACCATCTTCGACCCTGATAGCAAGCGTGAGCTAAGCAAAGACCGCAACCAAGACATGGCGCGAGAGATCAACAATAACTTCAAGACCGTATCGAAGATGGTCAAGGAAGTTCTTGGTAATAAAGGTTACCGCATTCTGCTCGTTGAGGATGATGAGACCAATCGCGATGTACGTCTGAAATGCAGCCCCAGAGACTCTTGAACCTTTGCTAATGTGATAATAGGTGATGCTCAAATACCTTGACAAGATTAAGTTGATGTCAGAGACCGCTTCCAACGGCCAAGAGTGCACAGACATGGTTTTCTCTAAGGAGCCAGGCTACTACTCCCTGATCATCGTAAGTCAAGTCATTCCCCACTCATAATATAAGTCTCAATGCATTAACCATTGATTGCCAGTGTGACATTCAAATGCCAATCAAGAACGGCTACGATACTTGTCGGGAGATCCGGGCTTGGGAGCAGAAGAATCATTACCCCCAGATTCCGATCATGGCTTTATCAGCCAACGCAATGACTGACCAAATCGAGAATGCGGCCCAAGCGGGCTTCAACGACTATGTCACCAAGCCCATCAAGCATAATGAACTTGGCAAGATGATGATGGGTCTCCTTGACACTAACAAGCCATTATTGCTTCTGCGCGATCGACTTCATCCAGGCAGCGACAAAACAGCTTCTGTTCGACGCTGAGTCATTTTCGAAACCTATGAGATCCGCTTAATTCCCACGACCTTGCCTTTATCTTCGCGTTCTCATCTCCAACGACAATCTACTTGATACATCTTTTGACTATTTTGCATGATCGATCTGCGCCCAATCATTTTTTCCAATCCTTTTTTCTTCTTCCTTTTTTGCAAGCCGATCAGGGCATCAGGGAAGAAATTCGAATCCTTCAGAGGCTCTAGAAGGGCCTCAAATGTGATATTGATTCCATCAACAGTGCTCTGGCTCTTTGCCTCGAACACTTCCTTTTCTCGTCACTTCCTCTTCAGAGGGATTTATACATTTTCTGCATTCCAGGAGCTCGCATTGGAAATGAGCATCTGTCGCCATCCTCTGGCATCAGCATCTCCATCATTATCACGGCATCGACAAACACAGCTGTACTATCTGATCCTCTTACTCTTTTTTTTTCATCCATGGGCTTGATTCCGAGTTCAAGCGCATGGCATCAGCGTCGGTATACGGCCATCTGTTTTCTGTTCAATCTTTCTATTCGACTTTCAGCTTTGTGGTGTTTCCTTTTATACGTGATACCAGATTATGAGCGCGCAACGACAATTTTCTTCTGAATCTGTATTTATCTTAACTTTTAGCCTTTTCCCTTCTTGCTCCATTATTGAATCGGTCTTATTGACCAATTTCAATTCTTATAATTACTATTACTTTACACGGCGTAAAGTGAACACGGCCTCATCAATATCATTCTCAGCATGCAGAAATCCAAGTTTCTGTCTACTATCAAGCATTATATTACTTATACCATTTAGTTCTTGTGCTTGCACTATTTCCATTTGTAAAAATCCGCTTTGATGTAAATAAACCACGTGACAGCCTCACATATCTCAGACCACTAGAGCAGAGGGGATCTTAGGCCTGGAAAACATACGTTCAAAGTTTCACACAGTGAGTAGACCCCCAAGGTTTCGATCAGACACTCCCATCAGTATCCAGGCTCCGGGGCGATAGATGTCATCAAGGGACCTGTTTGTATGCAAGGCATAAAGCAAAAGGACCTCGGTCTAGAGACTCTGCGGGCTGTAGAAACCAATCGGAAGAGCACCCTCGCCCGAATGTTCATCGAAACTGTGTAATGCTTTGTCAAACAAGATAAGAAGCGAAAGTTAGTTTTTCTTGTGTGCTCTTTACGAGATTCAACGACGGCTCAAATAAAAGCGCATTTGTTGATATTGGAGGGCGAAAGCCGTGGATATCCGATTCAGTATGTATGAATTGCATCTTGCATATAGTTTGTTGACAGCAAATCCAGGCCCTTTCGCACATTCAGTAGATCGAATCCTAGAAAAGACAACGGAAGAAAAGAAAAAAAAAAACGGGGAAAGGAAAATCAAACCATGGCCGAAATAGGAAAAGAAGTGTGAGTTGGCGATTGCCAACCATCCAGTCATGGCGCTGCATGTGGCGGTGAAGGAAGCGTCCAGAGTAAAAAATAATCCCCGCCTCAACCCCACTCTTTTGTTGGCAAATTATTTAGTCCGGTATTGTCTGCAATGAATGGAAATTGAGGGGGGGGGGCTGGCCCTGGGTCGTGGGAGAAAAATGAATCAGGAGTTGATAGACAACACCTGAGGTGGACATTGGGCAGAGTATAGGAATGGGAGCTTTGTAGAATGCCTACTGTCTAAAACAATAGCGAAGGGCTCGTGTCACGGATACAACTTCGAGATCATGCATGTATAGCCGGGGAAAAGGGTACAGATTCGTCGCGTTGGGCTTGAATGTGTGTGCGTTGGGAAGTTGATAGTCAACGTGGGATGGGAGGGGCGTAAAGTCATTGAGTTGAGTTTCCCGAGGGCCAGGGAAAAAAAACCATGAAGGGCCCAGGGAACAAGGGGCTGATCACAATTCGGTGAGTGGCCGAAGAGATTGGGGCGATGACGATGAATTTGGTAAATGAAGTTTCTCTTCTTCAATGCCCGATATTGGCGTGCGTTGCGCGTCATTGCTGTATTGTGCTGCCCGATATCTCATCTCCTGGTAGTATGTTTCACGGTAAAGGGAACGCGATATCGACAAATGTAAACCCAAGTTGGGCTGGATGCAATTGCTTCCCATTGCTTCACCTGGCGTAGCATCCCTGGCATGTTCGGGGATGAGAAATTACATGGAGGAGGGTGGTATCACAGTGTAATTCGGCAGTGAAATGCGTGTCAACGGGGCATATTATGGCTCGTTAGGCTGCAAGGCATGCAGAACAAGTCCAGGGCCAAGGCATCGGGTGTAGAAAGCGAGGCATGAGACATGAAGGATTGACAGGCTTTCCCTCAAAGCGAGAAAAGAAAAAAAGGGATGGTTCTCAGGTAGTATGTATCTTGAGTACCCTCTTTTCCCGGTATCGTCCCAATGAAGGTCCTGCGGCGAAAAGGACCCAGAACAGGGCTTTCTGAATCAGCATGTCTTTCCTGTCAGCAGGAACCCAAGGGCCAATGATGAGGAAGCGGTCGTCTTGCCATTTTTTTCACGAATTGCGTTGTCGACGGCCTGCAGAGCCTTGTCTCCCTTTTGCATGGCTTTAGACAAGCAAGTCATCAAACATGTGCGCAGGAAAAGGCGGGGACAATGCTGCTTCCCACGCCATGACGGCGTCTAGAGCGCTTGTCCGTGCTTGCATTGCCTCCATCTTGACCCTCTGTGCCACTAAATGCACCGATGCGAGGTATTTTCTTTCTGGCAGCCGCATTGAAGACAGGCAAAGGGAGGAGCAGGGATCAACATATTCAGGCCTGGTATCTTTGTCTCCGTGGGCTGAGTTTGTCGACTTAATTCGATCACACCTTGGTCACACAGTATTCTGTTTCCCCTATTGTCTTTGGTTAATTATGCTCTTTTACCCCGTTGCTCCTGGGTTGCTCCTGCTTGGGATTTGCGCCTAAATGGCCTGATGGAACACAGACCTATCAGATCAAACGCGGGTTCCCTTTGAATCTCTACAGGGCTACCTAGCCCTGTGTGGATAGTATCCACGGCTCGTTCGTCCGCGCCCTGCAGTGATGTCCAACTGCAGTGATCTTCATACCGTGTGACCTTGTCCCTTGGATTCTTCTTGCCTGGGGGAAGGTTTTCTTTAGAGTTTGTAATCTGGAAGTTCGAATTCCAAATGATGTCAGACTGTGAGACATCCTCATCTCTCCTGGCCCAGTCCCTTTTTTTCTGAAGAGGGAAAATTCGGGAGTATAGCTCGAGGCTCACTTAGTGGCAGATACACACGCAACATAACCTCAACAGTCCGCTGCCTCCATCATTGAGTCTTGCCCGCATAGCATGATGGAATGGGGGAAAATTGACTCAGACTAACAGAACCGCATGAAAATCAAAATGTGCTGAGGGAGCACAACCTTGGTTGTCATACAGGTTTCTTCTGTAGTTTGCTGCTTTTCGGCGTGCCCCATCCGATGGGCGAATCAACCGAATCCTCGGGAGTATATTCGCATTCCCAGCCACCGAATTTCAGAAAGTTGACAGAAAAGATGAGGGGCATTCGAAGCACGATAGAAATTGGAAATGGGAGTGAGAATGGCGAAAGGGGGGGAAATATTAGGAAAGAGGGCAGGGCATAAGGCTCGTTTTTATACTTCGACTCCATACTTCCCAATTCCCACCCAAGTCAGGTTTTCCCACCCTCCATGCCCCTCCAAACCCACTTTTTTCATACAATGACTTTCCTAAAAAATTTCCATTTCATCCGATTCCGCTCGGGCCCAAAGGCAAACAGAATATTTGGGAGGGGCCGCGTAGACCAAGACCGATGATCCGATGGGAGGGGCGGGACGGCGGAAGCTCTGGTGGAGGATGGCTGGTATCCCACCAGACACAATTCTTCGATTCCACCCCAAGCGGGGTCGAGGCGGTCCAAGAGGCGAATGGGCGGGCAGACACGGAGGAGGAGATGCAGCCGAAGAGAGGGATTGGGGGGGTATGGTACGAGGGCTGTGAGTCCCAGTGCTCCGATGACCCAATGGCTTCGTCTAGACTTTGTCCATCCTTGCCCTCTTGCCTTTGCCTTCTTGGTTTCAATTGCCCCCGCCGGATGGAAAACTGTCCGCCGAGGGCTATAAATTCTCTCATCTTGACCGGCGGGCCCGGTTCTCCTCCATCTTCCTGATCCATCTCTCCCAGTTGACCCCGTTTGCACACTCCTCAGCCTTATACCTTTTAGGTCCTTGGTGAAGCTATCTCGACTCAGACTCAAGGACATCTTGTACCTTATAACATCATTGAAATATCTTGTTGGGATATACTCGTCGCACTCTTCGAACAACACCATTGAATCAACATGGCTACTCAACGTCACTACTACCAGCCCTCTGCTCATGCCATGAACATGCCATCCAAGGCCCCTGCGCCTGCAAGCATGTATCCAATCTCCAGAGTCCCATGCTCTCCGCCTGACTTCTCTGATGCAAGCACCACGGCTGGCAGCCGCACTTCTGGTGGCCTTGTTTTCAGCTCCGCTGGTGCTAGCGGCGACTATGACAGCACGGCGTCGTATTCAGGTGTCGACGTCGTCGAATTCCTGAGTGACCGCATGCAAGACTCTTTTGATCCAACACCATTGGATCGAGGTCTGGCGAAACAAGCGCAAACGTGAGTTTAGCCCTAATCGCGAGCATACTTTGGGCAAAGCCCAGAGCTTGCTCGCAGTCTTCAAAGCGACGAGGATCGTGTTTGCAAGCGAATCCGGTCTCGGATAACCAAATGAGAGACGAAAAGCTGACTAGAGTGCACAAATTAGTTCCGGTCAACTCAACGCAAAGCAACAAGAGCTTTTGGAGCTGCAAGCCCTAGCTCAGCGACGTTTGAAAGGCGTCCGCGCCAATTTCAACGAGGGGCTTAAAACAGCTCGCGAGACGAAACGGGATCTGGAATGGACTCAGAAGCGCGTCAGGTAAGATATATTCCAGAAAAAAAAGCCCCTTGACCCCTGATCTTCCCTTGGGTGGACGTTGCGAATTCCGCCCCGCTCCGCGGACAGGGGGTTTGATAGCTTCCGCTCCGCCAGGGCAGTGCTTGGCACGTGCGCCGTTGGGATGATCGACGCGCCATGAAATGGGCACATGCGTGTTCTAGAAGACTGACAGAAGCTTGTTTGCGCAGTGCTTTGAAAGGGAAGGCCGAGAAGGCCCACCCAGACGAATACCGTCGGGCATCGAAGAAATACACTTTCGACGACTACTGAGCGGGAGCTACCCGATGCCCCCGCTGGTTCCACTGACACGGCTGTAGGTGGTTTAACCTTCTTTTCGCTTAATGTAACGACCTTCATGACTTCGGACAAAATCGGGATTTTGGGATTTGGGACGGGCTGTTTTGATTTTCTATTGGATTTCATAGTTGGTTTGGAGCATCTGCTTGGGATTCTGTATATTTCTGTTTTGTGTACGTAATGGCTTCATTCGCGTATATCTAGGGCTATAGCAATGCGGTATGACGCGCATCGTACTTGTCATTGTATCTGCAGCCGTAATAATCAGCGCCCCTAGCATGTAGAAACTGTCAGTGTAATTTCCTGAAATCGTATTTCCAGGTTTGTAGTACTACTGGGCTGCGCATCTTAGGGCTTGAGAGCACCACTCCTCGTACTAGCACTAGATACTGTCTGAGATGTCTGGTTTGACTCACACATTGAAGTCGGGGTCTATTGCTGAATAAGGTTCAGCAATCTTAAGTAAGTTTGACACTTAAATAACCGTTAGCTTATTCAGGCTCTAGTGCATAGGCTAGTGTTTCAAGGATCCAGGAAAGGGACAGGGGTTTGGCATACCAATTGTACTACGGCTTAAGGAAAACGGCAATTGAATAGCTAAAAGCCCTGAAGAGAGGAGATGCCTCGAATTCCTATCATTGGAGAGCTCTGATTCAGTTTGTATCACATCAACTGGATCAATATCATAGGATAGTGCACTGGAAGTCATCAGTCTCCCACATTGGTTACAATAAAGCCTATCTTATCCTATGGACAAGGATAATGCTCTGTATGCGCTAAAGAGGCTCGAGAGTAAGGGCAGCTACATAGAAACCAATGTAACTTAGGGTCGTTGTAGTTCTTGACTGTAAGTATTACTCCTCCTCCACCTCCTACTGTCCCTACTATAACTTTAAGAGATCTTACACCAGTCGAAATCTTTCAATGCCAAGATTGGAGCGAGAAGAGGTTACTACTAGTTATACATCTGGGGCACGATATGGCTATCAACACACATTATATGCTGTTTGTTACATTGATCTATGTACGCTTTCACCGAAAAAAAGTAAAAGCTTTAAGCACAGAAGAGCTTTAAGCAACGAAGAGTTCTAAACAATAAGAGACTAATACTCTTCCATGGCCTCATTGATGACACGCACGAAACGGCCGACCTTGTCTGTGTCCTGTTTGGCGGATTCAATGCCAAGCAGAACTTTCTTGACACCAACGCTCAAACGACCATCATCGGCCAGACCAAGACTACCAATACCTTCCAGGGCCTGGGCGATTTCTTGAGCATTAAAGGCATTGGAGTTCTCCATTATATACCGCAGCTCAGCAAAGGTCTTCACATTGGGAACCATGATGTTCGAATTGAAGGATTTATAGATATCCAGCTGCTTCATCAAAGCACGCTCGGTAGTCGTGGCTAAGATGAGTAGACAACGACCGCGAGGAGGCTGCTTTCGAAGATAAACCATCAAGGTTTGCAGTACACTGTTGCTGAATCGAGGGCCAATTGGTACCCAGTCGATGATTTGCTCGATGTTATCAACAACCACCATGCTAGTGCGACTCTTATAGGCACTATCAAAGACGCGCATAATGTGCGCGACCTTGGCTGCCTCGCTGAAACCAGCCATGTCTTCCGGGCTAATCAGCTTGATAAAGGGGAAACCGGAGTCAACCGCAACCTTCGAAGCGAGCGCGGTCTTTCCACTTCCAGTGGGTCCATGCAATAGTACAGATAAGAGTGGTGTAGACTGATTTTGGCTGTTGACCTGCTTGACAAACAATTCACCTTCGCGCAGGATATCATTGATGGTCTCAGAGTAGTGAAGCATACCATACTGGATACGACTCGAAAGCTCCTCCTCCGAAACACCGAAGGCAGGTTTGACCTCCTCAAGGGCGTTGTGAAAGTCAGCCCGGTTAACCTTCATGTTGACAACATCGTCGTTGATACTGGCCATGGTGCCAACTTTGACGTGACGAGAGAATGCAAAGGAGGAAGCAGCCTTCACCAGACCAGCAATTTCAGCACCCGAAAAGTTTTTAGTAAGGTGTGCAAGCTCCTCCAAATCAACATCAGTGTCCATGACCTTGTTGGTGCGCATCTTCTCCGTATGAATGTTCAGAATTTGGCTTCGTCCCTTCTCATCAGGAAGTGAAATCTCCACATGAACCTCCAGACGGCCAGGACGCAACAGAGCCTCATCGATCATATCCATACGATTGGTCATACCGATGAGTAGAATGTTGTTCAGCTGATCGACACCATCGAGCTTCGATAGCAGCTGGTTAACGACACTATCACCCACGCCGGTGCCTCCACCTCCACCGCTGCCACGCTGCTTGCAAACGGCATCCAATTCGTCAAAAATGATGATGTGAAGTCCACTTTCGTCACCCTTCTCTTTGTATTCCTTTTCGGCGTCTGCGAACATTTTTCGGATATTCTCTTCAGATTGACCGACATACTTGTTCAAAACCTCAGGACCGTTGATGATCTTTGGTTCTCTAGCGTTAAGCATTTTGCCGATCTGTCGTGCAATCAGGGTTTTACCAGTACCGGGAGGTCCGTAGAGCAAAAGACCTTTGACGTGCTGGATACCAAGCTTCTCTACCAATCCGGGGGGAAAGATGCGGGACGCGAAAGCTCGACGGAAGATGGTACTAAACTCAGAATCAAGACCACCGATTCCCATGTCCTCGAACTTGAATCCGGGCTGGATGATCGAGTTTGCAGCTGGGCGTCGATTTGAGGCCTTCATATTGACACCGGTCTTTGCGTCTCTGTAAAAGTTGATCTGAGTCTGTGGCGTGAGTAATCCCCGGGCAACTGGGCTGGTCTCGACTTCCCCAGAATTCATATCGACTTTCTCAGACCAATTGACACGCTGCACTGTTTTGACATGTAGCACCAGAGGGATGCCCTTATGATCCATTAGGATCTTTTGACCGGGAGCAAACAATTGGTTTTGGAAGTTCTTGTGGCGTTAGTATCTCGCTGGATTGCTGTAAAGAGGACCAGACTTACATAAATAACCGCCTTTGCCAAGTCGTCCTGGTCATATGGAACCTCTGTCCGCTTGCTCGCAGATGCGAAGCCAACTTCAATATCGGAAGACCCCAAGTATGCTGATCCTCCTTGGTTGAATTGATCATACAGTTCCACCTTAACCGCATCTCTCATTCCGACTTCCGCCCAGGTACGTTGGTGAGTTGACATACCAATGGTACCTCGAGGGAAGCCGTCTAAGGGGCGAGCAGAGAACACATAGAGGTCCTTAACCAGGACATAAATGTCGCTGCCATCGGGGTTGGGCGGAATGTCTAGGGGCGAGACGGCAACGCTGAACTAATGTTAGAGCTAGAATAAAGGCCGTACGGGATATCTCGGGCCACATACATATTACCAAAGGTATAGTTATCAGTTGGACTCTTGCTGGGCTGGAACATCCATGACGGTCCCCCGGGTCGTGCTCCTCCCATCGGTGCGCGCAGTGGCTGTGATTGAGGGGCTCTGTTCATCTGTTGGGGTGGCGGGCCACCGTAGCCCCTTGAATCATAAGGCTCATCAGTCATGGGTTCATCGTAGTCGTGAGGCATGGGAGGCTGGCCGTGGTCATACCGAGGTGCTTGATTGGGGTTTGAGTATCCCTGCGGCGACGGACGCCCGTCTCCGTAGGGATTAGGGCGATTGAACATGGCGTGTCGTGTTAAGGTGGGTAGTTATGTGTTGGAATTTAAGGATGACGCTTGACGCTGATCGTTTGAGGACGCTATGACTAGAAAGTCGCCACCGATTTTTGAGAAGCAAAAAAAGAAATACGAAGCAGCGCTGTTCACTAAGCAGCTGGCAATAAAAAGCGAGTCGAGCTTTCAAATAAAGCAGAGAGTTGGGAAGATGTAGGTGGCAACTCGAGCTCAGGGTTGCTGAAGACAGCATGGGCTGCAGTGTGGGGCGTGTTATCGATAAGGCAGCTCCAATCCGGACTGACCGCCCTGGAGACCGCATGGAGCATTCCCATCATGATATCACTGTATATTCTAAATAAGAAATATCATTGAGTATCAACTTATGTGCTCAGCTGTGATTGATATGACGGATCTGATTTGCGAAGTGCAAGAATTGACTAGCTGAAAGAAATCGAAACTCAAGGCAGTATATTTGTAAATGGTTACAAGATATTACTCATGACACTTTCTGCCGGTCCAAACCATCTTGTCAAGCCTATTGAGAACCGCGGTCATCAGCGCTGTAAGCAGTTTCATTACACCCAGGCTTGCTATACTATATGGGGTATTGCAGCCTCAACACCTCTAAAAATACTTCCGCGTCGGAATAGACACCAAGGGGCTATATAACTGCTTTCAATAATCTTCGAATTTTGCAATCTTAATTACCGACGGCCCTTTCTTAGGGATTTTCCATTGAGGGGACATCCAAATGCCGCTGTGAGTACACCCTCTGAGACTCCACTTGCTCATCAACCACTGATTGACACCATATGATAGACACCTTTTAGGCAAGAAATCATGGAACGTATACAATCCGGGAAATATTGCGCGTGTCAAACGTGACGAGGCCCAAGCGAAAGCTCGCGAAGAGGAAGATGAACGCCTCATGCAAGAAGTTGATGCCGAGCGCCGGATCAAGATATTACGTGGCGAACGTCCGCCAACACCTCCACCAGCCCCGGGCCCATCTCAGCAATCCACTGAGCATTCTGAGAGAAAATCGCAAGATGGTTCGAGCCAGTATCGCAAGAGGCGTCGTCTTATGGGCGAAGACGACACAGATAGGGATATTCGATTAGCTCGGGAAGATGCACAGAATGCGGCCTCCGTAAGAGATGGGCAGTCACGCTCATCTCGAAAGGATGATAGTGTCAATCAGGCACCTATTGTGGATGACAGAGGCCACATCAATCTTTTCCCGGGAGTCAGCAAGAAAGCGGAGAAGAACGCCGAGGCGGAGGCCGAGAAAAAGAAGAAAGAACGCAGCTTCGAAGACCAATATACGATGCGCTTTTCTAATGCAGCAGGCTTTAAGAAGCAAGCAGGGCGTCAGCCATGGTATTCGTCCAGCGCACAGATGGTAACAGCTCCTGACGCCATGCCAGATAAGAACGTGTGGGGGAATGAAGATTCCATGCGTAGAGAACGAGAGAAGGCTCGGATGGATGTTAATGACCCTCTTGCGGCTATGAAACGAGGCGTCAGGCAATTGAAGACGACACAAGAGGAACGGAAGCGATGGCGTGAGGAGAAACGAAAAGAGATTGAAAGCTTGAAAACTGCTGAAAGTCACAGCTCAAGGCATCATCGGAAGCGTTCACATTCCACAGATAGCCTTGATGACTTTAGGTTGGATAATTCTGCTTCGAAGGACAGTGGCGATAAGGGTCACGGGAGCTCTCATCACCGCTACCGTCACCGTCACCGTCATGATCATGATCGCGATCACAATCGAGATCGAAGTCGACATCGAAGTCGAGATCGGTCACATCGACGACACCGCGAGTCTTCGGACCGTTCCCATCACCATCATCGTGCCGACGATCGTCAAAGTCGGAGACACTCTAGGCCAGAATCAAGGAGTACCTCTGCGAAGACCTGATCTATCATTATATTTCAAATGCCCTGCCACTATTTTTATGATACCCGATACCATTGCCATCGCTTTTTCTTTAGTTGTATCAAAAGCACCAATATACAAATACTCGTGCACTATGAAAATCGCTTTCATGTAGAATCCCATTTTTCACTGGGTATATAATTCTCTATCTAGGCTAACAGCCCATGAAATATCAAATTTTATGACACCATCATTAAAATCATATCAACTTTTAAGGCGACCCCCATTTACTGAAGTGCCCATTGTTGGTTGCCTGTAGCGTTCTCCCCGCCGTTCCAATCGACGGTGATATCCAGACCGCGGTAGCCATTCTGCTTTCGCTGGTAACCGACCTTTCCGGTGAATGTTTGACCCTTTTTCAAAGGCTTAGGCTGCTCCTTGCCGTGGTCGATGAGAAGAATGGTTTGCATCCAGTGAGTCTCGGTTCCGTGAGGACCGGTGGTGAAGGAAACAATTCCCTTCTTCTGCATTTCCGAGGGGATAGGGTTCTCCGGCACTGGGGATTCCCTAGAGGGCATGAAGAAGATATCGAACCAGATGGCGAAGCCATCAAGGGCGTCGATATCCTCGTTCAGGGTGAATTTGAACTCTTTGATGAAGTTCAGCTCCTCAACGGTAATGGTATGCAGAGGCAGGGGCAAGAAGATGTTGGAATCTCCTGGAATGGTGGTTGGTTGGACGCTACGCACAAGGGCTTCTTCATAGATATTCAGCAACATGCTGTTCATCTTGAAGCCGTACACGTCGTGCCAGAAGGAAATGTGAGAGGCGATGAAATCGGGGTCGGCAAAGGGTGCAACCCGAAGAGTGGCGTGAGAGGGGACCATGAGGCCGTCGGAGGCCAGATAGCGGTCTCTGGCATAAATGACTGAGTCAAACATGGCTTCGAACAGAAGACCGTAGCCCATCCATTCCGAAATAATAATATCGACTTTCTCAACCGGTAGAGTGACTTCTTCAATCTTGCCACGAATGCATCTGCTCAAATGGTCAGTGGTCTAGAATTAAATCGATAGTAGATATGATGACTTACGTGATCACATCACCAAGACCATTGTCGTAGACAATCTCCTTGGCACGATCAATGATGTTCGAATTATCGACCGAGATGACCTTCTTTGCACCGGCCTTGGCACAGAACATAGACAAGATACCGGTTCCACATCCAACGTCCAGAACGACCTTGTCCTTGAAAAGATGCTTGTTTTCGTAGACAAAGTCACGGTATGCATCGGTACGAATGGTATCCTTCAACATAGACTCGTGGATTGCTATAGTGGGTCCTATGATTAGCGAATCTATAGGCGTATTGGGGGGCCATGGAATACGAACTGTTGTAAGAGTAGGAGCTGAAGTAGTCAGCATCAACCTCCTCGGTCTTATCCGTAGATTTCTTCGCTGGTGCTTCGGGCTGGAGCTTCTCGTCTTCCTTGGTCAACTGGTCCTCGAGAGATTGCTGCACGGCAATCCGATACTCAGAGAATTGAGTCTGCAGTCGCTCCAATTCCTCCTGCAGTTCCACGACTCGACGATCCGAATCGTTACCAGGGGCCTTATCCTCAGCCTGCTCCTCGGCAATATCATCCAGACTATAAAGGAGCGCATCGTCTTCAAGCACGGGCTTCAAGTAGGCATCGTCTTCGAATTGAGCCTTGGAGCAGACGTCGGGAGTCTTGTTACCAGCCTTGACCTGGGAGCGCACATAGTTGACCAATTTAATAGAGTCCAAGAAGTCGAGTTCTGCCAGAATCGATATATTAGCTTCGAATGATCTATGGGGTAGAAAGTCCACACTTCTATGCCTCATAGCGGACAGAGAGTTACATACCGAGCTCTTTTTGGATCTTCAGCAAGTCGAAATTATGCTTGTCCTTGCATACCTGCAGCATTGAACGAACATCGGGGTAGACAGTCTCGGAGAATAGATCGACCACCGGCTGCGAATCATCCTCAGGCTCAACATCTTCCCAGCCTTCCTCGTTGCTAGAATCAGATTCATCGGAAACCGATCGCGCATCGGCAGGAACTTTCTCTTTAGGAATATCGGAAAAGGCCATCGTGAATGATCTGGACTATATAAAAAGCAACAGATCTGGAGGGGCAATGGAGGGGCAGAAAATCCAACCAACCGATAAAAGAAGTAAAAAAAAAAAAGAAAAAAATCCGTTATCGGGCCAACCGTTGCCCCGCCCCGCCTTTTCTGTTGTTTATTCAACCAGGGCGGTCGGGAAACCCTTGGACCGTTCCAGGCTTGAGTATCTCTCTCCAGTTTCATCATCGAACTTCTTCAAATTGGGAGATCATGGCTTTCTTCTTTAATCGGGGTAGATCCCGGCAGCCGGCAGAGGTTGTTCGGTCAACAAAAGAACTACTTCTCAGGGTTGAAGAATCCCCTAATACAACAACCAAGGTACGCAGCTCAAGGAGCTCTCTTTGAAGAGGAAGAGTATATCCTCGCTAACTTGGGGATACAGGCCGATGAGGAGCTAGCCAAACAGCTTGGTCAGATGAAAGTGATTGTCCAAGGAACACAAGGTCGGTTACCTGCACGCTGGAAAGACGATTAAAGAATAACAGGCAATCTGTTCGGAGTTGCTGGACTGAATTGGAATTGGAATGGGCAAACGTAGCTAATAGATGATGCTTCACGGTTTAGAGATCAACACATCCCCCGATCAGGTCCACGCGCTCATTCAAGCAACATTACAAGAGGACTTACTCTATGATCTCTCTCGATCAATTCATTTACTGCCGTTCGAGGCTAGAAAGGATACGCAAACCATCTTCTCTCATATCTTGCGCTTTCGACCCACCGCATACGCGCCCGACAAAGACCCCCCAGTTATCTCATATATTGTGCATCATCGGCCTGAGATTCTTATTGAATTATGCCGAGGATATTTTCACAGCCAAAGTGCCATGCCATGCGGTGTGATTCTACGAGAAGCGCTCAAATTTGACGTTGTCACTGCCGTGGTTTTATATGATCAATCACAAGAAGGGGAACCGGCCGTGCGGTTGTCAGAGTTGAAGCCCAATGCCCCGCAAAATGGTAACGGTGTATTTTGGAGCTTCTTTGAGTGGATTGATAAAGGAAATTTTGAAGTGAGCGCTGATGCATTCACGACATTTCGAGTAAGTTGAAATTATATGGATGTATGTATTCGTAATTGGAAGAGTGACTGACACATCTCTCAGGAAATCTTGACTCGACACAAAAATCTGGTCACCGCATATTTAGCCAGCAACTTTGAGCTCTTTTTTGGACGATTCAACAATGTTCTCGTGCAATCGGATTCATATGTGACAAAGCGACAGAGCATTAAGCTTCTTGGGGAGATCTTGTTGGACCGTGCCAACTACAATGTGATGATGGCCTATGTGGAGAGTGGGGAGAACCTCAAGCTGTGCATGAAGTTGTTACGTGATGATCGCAAAATGGTGCAATATGAAGGGTTCCACGTTTTCAAGGTACGTCTACGTAACTCCCATTCCAATAATCGATGTAGGGCATTTCACACTAATGAGACATAACCAGGTATTTGTGGCAAACCCGAACAAATCAGTCGCGGTACAACGCATTCTGATCAATAACCGCGACCGACTACTCCGTTTCTTACCCAAGTTCCTTGAGGATCGAACTGATGATGATCAATTCACGGACGAGAAGAGTTTCCTTGTTCGACAAATTGAAGTTCTACCTAAAGAGCCCATCGATCGAAGTCGACCCACCCGCGAGTCGCAATCCGGAGTCAGCACGGCCGCAGTGGTTTAAACCCTAGCAGGATCTAACGCTGGACGGCTGGATCACGAGTATCATGATGAGTATTAAATATTAACTACAATTAAATATACATACATACATAGCTTACTATGTAGGGGAATGCGCTTGAGGAGGCCCCTTTTTCTTGCATTGGCGGCTGATGGCTGGATTGCGCCGTCGTGGCTACGGGCGTTTTGACGCGTTCCTTTCTTCTTTTTTCGTGAAATGATTTGATTTTATTATCTCACTCTGTACGGAGTATACTACTATGTACATGTCTATCTATTCTACACTTTGCGTGTGAATGACACAAATTTGGACCTTTTCTGTACTTTGAGTTTGGAGTAGTACATCTTCTTCCACTTTTATTCTTGCAGATTGTCTATGATATTGGACTATAAACTCCATATTACTCTGTCAGTACAACATCAGACTAAACAAAGTGGACCTCATTCTTCCAACCCCCATTCATTCTAAACAATGGATCCTGCAATGGACCATGACACCATGGCTGTTCTAATCTAAGCATCAACTTCTGGTCAAAGTCTCCACTTGAGTCTCCTTGTCTGGTTTCGCGCACTCCACTGCTTCGTGGCCTTGGAGTGGAACACGACGTGCTATTCTAATGACCTCCTTTCTACGACTAATCCTCTTCTTTATATATTCACCACTTGAAAGAGTACTTCCAAGTGCTCTTTGGCTGTTTTATTGAGTACATCCTGCTGACATTCTCTGCGAACATCAAAGTATTCTGCCAATTGGAATGAGCAGACTGCAGAGTGCCAAGACAGTCCAAACTCCACCGGCCCCGTCTTTTTGAAGTCTCCTGGTCAATTTTAATTTCCAGTCCCTGCCCGCAAAGGGATCAGTGATGCCCTCCACGCTCCTTAATTGCCCCGCTGATTTCTAAATCTTGTGTGTTCTGGCTTCGTCGCTCGTTTGTCCCTTTGTTCTCCCTAAGTCATGCTGGGATAATGGTGGAAGAGGCCCCTGCATCGTTATCACCCTCGACCGTTCACCCAGAGTCGCGCTCGACCATTCGCGCCGTCCCCTCCAACGACTCTCTCAGAGTGAGACGCCCGTCTGCCATTCGTTCAGTCTCAGTGCCCACCGATAATGCGCCTCAGGAACCCAATGGCCGTTCCCTAAGCATGAGCGTACCCTCGACGGCCAACGACCGTCCCGCCACAGCGGTCGCGCCGCAAGACAGCGCAAGACACGAGGGGAAACTGAGACCTTTTACATCTTCAGGGAACGAAGGCCGGTCAAGATCATCGGAGGATCGTCGGGCTGGTGGGAAGGCGCCTTCATTGCATAGTGTTCCGAGTATCATACTCAATGATGGGAGTGCCCGCCCAAGCTCGCGCCCGGGTTCTCGACCAGGATCGCGCTGGTCGGAGCGCAAATGGGGCGGATTGAGAAAGAGGTCGGCCGAATTGGAACGAAAGATTAGCTCTGAAGAGACACCACCTGTGCCCCAGATTGAACAGTCCTTCAATGGAATCAGTTTGGATATTCCCACGGGCTCCCTTAGTGGATTGGACAAGACAATGAAGTTCTCACACCGTGGTAGTCTTATTCGGGACCAATCGAGTCGTCCTCGACCAGGCAAACGACTAGAAGGTCGAATGGAGTCCCCGTCTGAACAAGAGCATGACCCGGAGCCGCAGTCGGAGGCACAGTCGATCCAACAAGATGTCGATATATCACCCGTACCAACCCCTTCAACCACCACAGTCGATACGGATAACAGTCTACCGAAGCCTACTCCGCGCCCACCAAAACCACAGGGTACCCTCCGTCCTCGACAGACCAGTCTTCAGAGCAGAGCTATATCTGCTGATGAGGACATGCTCTCTCGAAGAGTTCGATTGATGTATGATAGGGGCGATGACAAGGTTACTGATTCTGACGTTGCAAAGTCGATTGCCGTGGAAAATGGCGTCCTTTGGGAGGAGAACGCAACCTCTGATGTCGAAACTGCTTCTACTCCTGGGCCTCAACCGTCGGAGCCTACTTCCAAAGGCCGAGCTTCAGAGGAGGTGGAACGTATGAGAATGAAGCGAGAAACTCAAGAGCTCGCGGGTGGCATCGAATACTGGCAAAACGTCGGCGCTGAAGAAGTGGATCGTTATGGCTTCATCCATGCAACTCCCAAAAATGGCACCGACAAATCCGAGCCTCATCCAATCCAACGAGTTACCACGAGTCTGTTGCTTGCCTCGGAATCACCACGTCGCAAACGCTCTATCCGGCCAACCAGTAATAGATCTTTCAACGGTCGATCACCCACTCGAAATCTCTCTCAAAGCTCCGCAGCAGGGCGTCCATCTTCATCAGCTAGTACGACCAGTGCGCCGATCCGGCGGTCAACTTCTCGTCTACGCTCCGCAACGAATCACCTCCCTCATAACCGGGATCGCAAATTTACGGACGAAGCCGCTGACATGCTGACTCTCCCTGATAAGAACACCGGGGATGGACAAGATGCAGCTACCGCGCGTGCGATGCGAAGGAAGGAGTGGGAACGTGAAGATAAATGGACCAAAATGGCTAGACCTACTAAAAAGAGCCGCGATGGTGGTGGCATGACGTTCGAGTTCGATACGCAGAGCAGCAAACTGATCGAGCGAACATGGAAAGGCATTCCGGATCGCTGGCGTGGAACAGCTTGGTATTCGTTCCTCGAGGCGAGTGCCAAGCGGCACCCTGATAGTCCGTCTGAAGAAGAGCTTATTGAGGCATTTCATGAGTATCAGTATGTCTCTTCGCCGGACGATGTTCAGATCGATATCGATGTACCGCGTACCATCACCAGTCATATTATGTTTCGTCGAAGATATCGTGGTGGCCAGAGACTCCTCTTTCGTGTCCTACATGCCATGTCATTATATTATCCCGATACTGGTTATGTGCAAGGCATGGCAGCTCTTGCAGCTACGCTCTTGGCCTATTATGACGAGGAGCATGCCTTTGTAATGATTGCGCGGCTCTGGCACCTTCGTGGCCTAGAGCAACTATATAAGTCAGGTTTTGCAGGACTCATGGAAGCATTAGACGACTTTGAGCGTGAATGGCTGGCTGGTGGTGAGGTAGCCTCGAAACTGGTACGAAATCCCCGAATCTTCTTCGTTAACCTCCAAATTTTCCGAGTCCGTGTACTAATTCATGTCCATAGAATGAGGTCGGAATCCCGCCAACAGCCTATGGTACGCGGTGGTATTTGACATTATTTAATTACTCAATCCCTTTCCCAGCTCAACTTCGCGTCTGGGATGTATTTATGCTCCTCGGGGATTCAGAGGACCATACAGGTCGACCAGCTACCTCTTCTGGGAAAGGCCCGACGAAAGACCCCGGGACCTTTGGTCAGGGTCTTGACGTGCTCCATGCCACATCCGCTGCTCTTATAGATGGCATGCGTGATATAATTCTGGAATCCGATTTTGAGAACATAATGAAGGTTCTCACCAGCTGGGTTCCGATAAAAGATATTGAACTCTTTATGCGAGTCGCCAAGGCCGAGTGGAAAGTTCACCGACGCCGAAAAGTGTCGTCCCATTGATTCACGCTTCCACTGTTCTTCTGTCTCTTTCTATTGTCACACTTTCCCCTAATCACCCTTTCTGATGGATGTCTCATACCCTAATGATCGCATGGACTCCTGAGGAATATCACTTGACGCCCTAATTTTTATACCCCTTTCTGGACTTTTACTCGCGGCCGAGAGACATGGACTCTTCGTGCCCTTGGAACAATCGGATTGTCAATACCCCCTTATTCCTAATACCTGTATTTCCATATTTTGATCGTTTTCCATTATCTCAACCCCTCCCCCCCCCCCCCCCCCCCCTCCCCTCCCCCCTCCCCATCGAATGCCAGCGACACCGGATCTTCAATAATCGATGATCGTCATGTTCTACACCACAGAGTCCAGAGATTCTGATCTGTCCAGAACAACTTGGGATAGGAAAAGGAAGCGCGCTAGGCCCCTCATCCCTGAATGAGGGCCCGTCAGCGGACTCTACCCCTCCCGGTCGCTGGCGATGATGTCGATGGCGTGATTCAACTTCTCATCTCATCAACTTCATTTTTATCGGTGTTATCAGCATCTATAGACTTGAATTAGACTAATTCGGGATTTTGATTATTTTAGAACATTTCACAATGGGTCAAGAAGACGCTGTTTACCTCGCCAAGCTGGCCGAGCAGGCCGAGCGCTACGAAGGTATGAAACCTCTATCTTGGAAGGAGAAAGGAAAACAATTTCGGGCATGATGATGGATCAGACTAACACTCAATATAGAGATGGTCGAGAACATGAAGATTGTTGCTTCCGCCGATGTTGAGCTCACTGTTGAGGAGCGGAATCTTCTGTCCGTCGCTTACAAGAACGTCATCGGTGCCCGCCGTGCGTCCTGGAGAATTGTCACCTCCATTGAGCAGAAGGAGGAGTCTAAGGGTAACGAGGGTCAGGTCACTCTGATCAAGGAGTACCGCCAAAAGATCGAGGCTGAGCTGGCCAAGATCTGTGACGACATCCTGGAGGTTCTCGACAACCACCTCATCAAGTCTGCCCAGAGCGGCGAGTCCAAGGTCTTCTACCACAAGATGAAGGGTGACTACCACCGTTACCTTGCCGAGTTCGCCATCGGTGACCGCCGCAAGGGTGCCGCCGACTATTCTCTCGAGGCTTACAAGGCTGCCACCGAGATCGCCCAGACTGACCTCGCCCCTACCCACCCCATCCGTCTCGGCCTTGCCCTGAACTTCTCCGTCTTCTACTACGAAATCCTGAACTCCCCCGACCAGGCCTGCCACCTCGCCAAGTTGGCCTTCGACGATGCTATTGCTGGTTAGCCCCCTCTTATATCCCATCTGACTTTCGATCATATTGGAATGTGTATGACTAAAATTTTCTCACAGAGCTCGACACCCTGAGCGAGGAGAGCTACAAGGACTCCACTCTGATCATGCAGCTTCTCCGCGACAACCTGGTAAGCTGAATCTTGTTACATATAAATGCAACAAACCATCTAACACTTTTCTAGACCCTCTGGACCTCTTCCGAGGCTGAGCCCTCCCAGGAGGGCGCTGCCCCCGCCGAGAAGAAGGAGGAGGCTCCCGCCCAGGAGGGTGAGAAGCCTGCCGAGTAAACGGAAATTTAAAAAGAATTTGATGATGGACTCGCGTCCTTGGGCGGATGGGACAACAAAGAGGGAGCTGCGCGATGGGTCTCCCGGGTGCAAGGAAGTCGAGCGGGCAAGAAGGGAAAAGGACGGTAAAGGTGCATTGGATTTGAACTATTGATACCTCAAGCCCAGGGCTTCACGGCCTAAGGAGAGGGAAGAAACATCATGTGTTTTTCTGACGTGCTTTCGAGATCCGTTTCGCTTCGAGCCTTTCTGCTTGGGGCTCCAAGCGTCCCCTTTGATTATCGGAGGATGGTGCTTTCTTTTCCTTGCCCTGGACCCAGTCCAATCTGCACCCATTTTCGTTTTCTCATTCCCCTTTTGTTATTTTGTCTACTTGCCTCTGAACTACCCTAAGAGTCCCCTCCTGCGCGCACTCTCCCCAACCCCCCTACCAACAACACATACACACGGACAGACTTTTTTTTAAATCAGCTCCTTATCAGGACTACAATGAGGGCCTCGTACTGATCCCCTATATGGTTTCTTTTTCATACCTCTTTTTCCTTTTTTTTTTTCATATCATATCTTCTTTCGTACTTGTGCCAGTCGGCGTTGTTCCCGCTAGATATGGTTAAAGGTCAACCAACGGTAGTACATTTGCCTGATGGTATTTGGCTCGCTGCGTAGTGCCGCTGTGACTGGATTGACTTCAGTAGGGCCAACTTGTCTGTCTGTAGTCTGCATTAACAACTAGAATAGCGTACGACCAGTACATAATGCATCTAAAATGGGATGTGATAATGTCCGTTCTTTTAAGCTGACAACTAGATATGGACTTGCACTAGGAGGGTATTCTCCCTAGATCATAAATGGATTGGACAACTAGTTCTACTTGAAGCTGGAATAGTATTTAGAGTCAAGAGAATATACTTGATCTGGCCAATTATTTAATGTTCTTTGAACAACCACCCGTGATGCTACGAAAATCGGACTGACAAAGCACTTTGGGAGCCGGCCTCGCGGAAGACGAGATAGATGCCATCCCTGCTTTCGACGACCTTAGAGATTAGACTAAGATTTGTATAATGAAATGAAAAGAGTGACTATTTTCAATCATCTATCTCAATTCTTTCAGAAATGATCATGCATTATCAAAATGACCACCTGCTTGTCCCCAGTTTCGTAACTAGCCAGGGAGGTGATCGTGTACGCCTAGAGGCAAATGTGCAACCAAACTAGCGTGAACGATCTTGATAGTCCCATCATCAGATTGTGAGATATATGTACCATCTCCACGATCCAGGAACCCGAAGCTGTCAGGCCATATTATCGAGCTAATAGCGTCGAACGTGAACATGTTGAGCCGGGGACGATTGCGTAGGCTTCCTCAAAGAGAAGCAAACTTCTGGGCCTTCCATATACATGAAAGCCCTTTTATATTCATATATATGGAATGCCCAGAAGTTTGCTGCAAGGAGTCCCAGACAGGGTATCCCCAACATGCTTTGAGTTAACCCATTGATTAGAGTAAGGAACAGGTCGAGGGATCATGGAGCATGAGTGGCATTCTTTCTAGCGGTTTACTTCAGACCGGAAGAAGATATATGTTTGCCTATGGATTGCCTATCATGCAAAAATGTCTGGAATCAAAGTCTTGGTGAATTCTTCTATAATCCATCAATCAGTCGGCCCAGAGTTAATTCAATTGATATGTATATTATTTCCCTCATATCCTAAGAACGGACGTGGGATACGACCAGAAAACATCTCTGTACTTATCCTCTGGTCTGGCGTTGACTTATTGAGCATTTTGGGAGATTTCAGTGATCTATCTAGATCGAATGATGAGACGGCAGCCCTTGATATGAGATTCCGTTACCTGCAGCATAAGTTTCCAGTCATTGAGTCGCGCAGAACAAAAATGCAATTGCAGTCGTTGACTAGCGCACAGAGAGGATTACTTCAGAAGTGTACCTTAGCGTTCACAACATTAATGTGACATTATTATTATGAAAGCTGGGGCATTGGTGATGTTTTTTGTACGATCCCTCGTACCAAGTTTCATTGTGCGAAAGCAAAGCCTTATAGCATCTTTGAGACTGCATTTGGCCTCTTCGACGCCGCTCCTACTGCACCGCGCTCCCTAGAGCAAGCAGTTGGATTTTTAATATCACGATTGTCCAGACCGTACCAATCACCAATTCACGTAAATGATCTTCGTATTGAACTTTGTCTTCGCGGTGATCGTCTTTTTGTTCTATCCCGAGACGACTTAAGTCATATTGGAAAAGATAAACACAATGTGCAATTCCTGGACGACAACAATGTCGTTTTTGTTGCGGGCTAAAATGGTCGGCTTCGTCCAGGGTTCTGCGCTGTGTATGATAATCGTGAGCAAAGGGGCATGGATGAAATGAAGCCTCGAATGGATTGGACGTTCTGATGCACATTTTGGACGCTGCAGAACGTCTGAAATTGGCTTGGCTTTGGACAATGCACTTTTGTCTATCTCTCTCTTTATCATCTACCGAGGAGCTTATGGGAAAGCTACCAATTCAGAGCTTGCCATGTGGACGGTAAAAAAGAAGATTTAAGGGAGTCTCAATTAGGGCTATCACCAATTGCACTGTAAACCTGTCGTGCTTTCTTGATGAACTATAGACATTTTTGCCATGAAATCCCCATTTCATTAAGCTCACAAGACCTCAAAAGCGTACCCTCTTCTGTCTGAATGGAAGCACAGGCTTTACTCTGACGTTGAGATCATTAAAATATCCTCATTTTTTGGTCATTTTTTGTCTTGAAGAACCTTTCTATCATTATAACGGATCCATAGGTACAATGATGAAACTTCAAATTATTGCCTTAGCACAATATCGTCAACAAAGATGTCGAATATAACCTAGTTAGTCAAATGTTTCCCTGCGAGAACTTGCTATTAAAGTGGATGAAAATGGAAATATTTGCCTCCAGACAACTCTCTCATTCGGGAACACTCATGGTCCACATTATCAATGCCGCCATAGCATCAACACTTACCAATTCTCACACAACCCCTGTACTAATCCACGTGAAGTAGCTAAGCATCCGTAAAAACCCACCGGAAACCTCTGATTATTTGATGGAAATCAATCAAGTCAACAAATACATTGTCTTTCGGGAAAATTTCCAACTACGCCATTCCGAACAATACTTCTTCCAAGATGAATGACGCTGACGTGCATACTGAATTCTGACAGTCATGTTTAAAATTGTCAAGGCTGACACTCGGACTTGAAGTCGTCTTCTCGTTTACAGCCTTGTCATTTTTGAGATTTATATGCAGTGTATATGTGGCGTTATTCTTTGACCAATATACGCTCGTATAAGGAGTCATAGGGCTTTCTTTTTCGGAAATTTCTCACATATAGACAGTCTGATCACAAGGCATGGTATGTACGTGTAGGTACGAATCAGTTTTGTTGGACAGGGAAGAAACCCGGCCCATACTAAATTGAAGTACTCTACAGAACTTACTAGTAGTCACTAAATGACGCTCAGGATGACCACGTTCGAGCATTCCCCCACAATACACTAGTACATATTGGTAGGAGTTGAGGTTGGGATATGCCTGCTCTCCGCTGTGCTGTTTCGAGATCCCCACAATCTATCTCACTTTCGTAGATCAAATGGAGAATGTCTCAGATCTCATTTCAAGGTTGTCTCTCCACGGTGACCGTAGACATGACAACATGACCAATTATCTAGCTGAAAACTCCACCTACTCAGTACTCATAAATGACATCTCTACTAAGATAATACAAGGACAATTTTGAATATATCAATTGCTGTGATCGAACTACCATACTCCCAGCCATGCAAGCGAGAGAAATGATGAAAAGTCAAGATAGAAGGGTGGGGGACTTGAGACATGCACGGAAAACCCAAGGCATGAGAAGGGCCAGTGTGAAGCAAGCAGGTAAAATAAAGGTGCCATGATGGGAAAAAATAATAAAAATACGGCAAGAAATATGGGTATCTCTCCCGCGAGATGAAAAATAAAAAGGTTCATTCCGGCCTGAGACCAGTCCCTTTGCCGGAAGAACATGAAGTGAAACAAAGATAAGAGCAGATGTACAGAGAAGTCATCTTTCAGTAGAGAAGAAAAGAAGATTGAAAGGTAATAAACAATAGGTGACTCCATAGGAGGAGCCCCTAGATGCTTTCCACTTTCCGCGCCATCCTGCTGTTGACATGACCATGACCATATGCAATGCCTTATGAAAGAGGAAAACATTCAAAATGCGGCTCCGGTAAGAGTCATTCAATCAAATCGAGTCTAGGTCCCAGTCCCCGAAACGCCCGAGGTGCTATGCAACCGATAAAAAAAATACAATGATAAAAAATGTGAGTCCGCAAAGAGCCGCCGAGTAAAAGAAACAAATGATAAAATAAAAACGCCGAATGAGGAGACGTGTGGCGAGGGCGAGGAGGCACGGTAATATCGACAGTGATGAAGATGTCGGTCAGTCCCGCTGGTTGTGACACCGCATAGTATGACACGCCGATGAGTGGCTGAAGGGTGGATGATCATGAATGGATTGAGGATGCCAAGACTCCAGTGGCGGACCGCCAGGCGAAGTTCAAATATGCGATGATGTCACAAAACATTTGTTTGTCCCTGGGGTAAATAAGCGCTCAGGAGTGGTGACTTCCGCAGATTCGTTAATAAAATCAATGGATCCGTGTCATCAAGGAGGAGCGGTGGGGCCCGTGACGCTCTGTGGCGTGGATTGTCTAAAAAGGGGGTGTCATGGCAGCCACTTGTAGCCAGCCGGGTGGCCGGAAATAGCAGGAAAAACGATGTGTGGCAATGAGGTGACAACAAGCGGGTGAGTATCTCCGTTGAACAAGTGCTGGCCTCGTGAATAGTACAAAGGCCCGACCAGCGCTCTAGGGAAATCATAATGTGTCATTTCGAATGCAACGGTGTCGACAAAGTCGTGTGATTTGCATTCTAGCAATCCGACAGTGAAAAGGGGCGTGCGGGTCCTTAATGAGAAGAAAAGGCGTTTAATGAGATATGATGTCGTTAGATGGGTGAAGAGAATCAATGTTCGGTATGGTTGGCGATGTAGTGGCGGATCTCAAGAAACTTCGCGTAGAAATCTAAGCTCCATCTCCGTGTCGTAGAAGAGCTGGAGAGAAGTTCCCATCGTCCTACGACGTTTCCGAGTAGATCGACCATGAAGTTATTTTTGTGCTTTGCGTGCCTTTGTACTGCGACTCATTTCGGTTTTGGTCATGTTGCGTGTAAGACCACCTATGTAATCCTGCAGAATTTTGTTCTCGTTCTCCAGCTTGTCGTGATCTGATTTGACTGCATCAATGCGCTCAGCGAGAGCTTGAAGGGACGATTGGAGAGCTTTGGCTTGTCTGAAAAAATGGAATACAATGTTAGTAGGATTTCGAAAGGGCCTCTTTATGCAGAGTACCAATGAAAAAGAGGTGGAGATGAAAATGAGATTTTCAGTTGTAAAAGAGAGTAAAAGACTCACTCCTGAAGCGTTTGACGAGCTTCCTTGCCAAGTCGTTCCAGATCAGCAGAGTTTCGACGGGGACTCATCGCACGAGCGTCGTCGGGTGGAAATTCCTCCTCCTCGATCTCAATTTCGGGGTGATCCCGAGGGACGAGTATGGATGCGCTGGGCTTGCGGCTTGCCATACGGGGCCGTTCAGATCGACCCCGGCGTTCAGTTTCAGCGTCAGATATGGAGGAAGACGAGGACAGGGATGACATGTGCGTGCGTCCGCCGTCGTTAGGTTGCGGCAATGTGGGCACAGGTGAGGCTTCATTCATCTCTATATCCGATGCCATATGGGAGGCTTTTCACAGCAGACGCAGTCGAATAAAAACGAATTTGCGAGGTCCAGTGTGGCGATTGAGAATGTTGAGGCAGAGAAAGAGAGGTTATGTTTTTATTTTTTATTTTTTTCCCCTGGCGAGTGGGCAGCAAGCTGCTTTCGGCGGCCGGGATTTTTCTTGGATTGAAATCGTAGGTCGGAACGAATAGTGAACGACCACGGTCTACCCCTAGCGATGTACCCCAGACGAAAAATCTGTGTTACGCTTGAGGTAGCTACCGGGGTCGG
>Ga0102593_1000223_pt1 | contig 135488 bp, 127 predicted proteins | sample AraplaCol_mMS_r2_2_FD_76862 | JGI IMG/M metagenome (GOLD analysis project Ga0102593, IMG submission 76862) | Arabidopsis root microbial communities from North Carolina, USA - plate scrape MF_Col_mMS_r2 (SPADES assembly) (version 2) | ecosystem: Host-associated > Plants > Roots > Endosphere...
AGGAAAAAAAAAAAAAAAAAAAAAAAAAAAAAAAAAAAAAAAAAAAAAAAAAAAATAAAAAAAAAAAAAAAAAAAAAAAAAAAAAAGAAAAGAAAAGAGAGAAGAAGAAGAAGAAGCTAAGAGCAGAAGCAAAAGCAGGAGTTTGGGTGGGTGCCAATGAGACAAGAGACAGAAGAGACCCATACCCGATCTATGGACCGACGGTTAGGGAAGGATTGACATCCAGACGTCCCCATCAAACCCCATCGATTATAAGAATAGTAAAATAAGAATTTCCAATTAAATAAATCCAAATAAGAAATGACAATATCCACTAGCGCGACCCTTGGGCTGCACCCCCGTTATCTCGAAAATCTAAAAATGCCCGTAACGGGCGAGTAAGGGATCCGCCATTGATTAGGGGGGCTTGATGGCTGGACAGTCTGTTGGAGAGAATGGAAGGGTACTCGGTACACACAAAAGTGGTGTATGTATGGACATGTACCAACAGGATGGTACTTTCTGACTTCGTATCGCGATCTGGGAATTAGATCATTTGTTCATCAAAGAAGGGCTAGCCAGGATGGGCGTATCATCATACTTTGTGACCCTCCTAGTGCGTCTAGCATGAAGCAAAACCAGTTTGGGAGCATACGGTCAGTGGACGATGACTGGCCGGTCATTCCATGGATTGGCTTAGCGCTAGTGACCCGATGTAATCAAATCACAACAATCACAACTCCTCATTTCCTGGAGATTGAAAATGCAAATCCCTACTCCGTACTCCATAATTCATACACTTTGACTTTAGGGCAATACCGGACATTGAGTGTTCTGTTAAAGTCCTGTGTTTAATGTACCGTATGTTCATACAGTATGAATGTCTATACTAGATGAATTATTTACGAACACTACAGCAGTAAACCTGATCAATTCATCTCTTTTCTATTTTTCAGTCCCAATTTCATTGACCCGCTTGTCTGTCTCCACCGGACTCAGGTACACCAGTGGGTGTACTTCACGTACCAGGGAACACACCCAAGACACCAACAAATTCATACCCCTAAAGAGAGCGGTGGATTTTTGTGTATGTATGGAGTAGACACATCAGGATTATACCCGCATCAGGGGTCAGTAGCTCATAGGTCAACTGAAATTGGTCGGAAGTGATGAGTCTCAAAACGCCATGTCTGACTACTGTTTACACTTGACAGCCAGAGGTACACCGCAGGATGAATCAGTCAATTAAAGCAAATATTGAGTATCAATTTATTAAATCCATCATTCACATTTTGCACTGTCTGATAAGCAAAAAAAAGGGAAGATCGGGAACAGTATATTGCAAATTCCCACTACGGAGTACAATGACACCATCATGGAGGAGCTCCTCGGAGACAGAAATCATGAACCATTGATCCTTCAATAAATTACCTTTCTGGGGGGGGATTGTACACTCTAATGGAACTTTCAGATGGAGTACATCCGTACTGGGTAAATTAGCTTAAGGAAGCTCTTGTGAATTCCGGTCTGGACTGCCAATGGAAACCCACAGATCTACCGTCATCTGCCAAGACGCGATGTCCATGGCGGGAGATCATTAGGTAACGCAGGAGAAAGGCCCCAGTCGAAGTTACTGGAATCGTTGAAATGTGGTCCTAAGTGGAGCTGCAGAATGATCATTTCTTCCGGCCTTGTAAAGAGTTACACGATTTGTCTAGTGGCCGGAATACATCGGTACCACATCGCCCAGGGTCATCGGCCTGTTCGGCTGTATTCGTAGTAAACTCGGAATTCGGAGAAGTACTATAGAAGAGTATCAGGCTGAAGAAGTACTGTACTTTATCCCTTTCAATGTGATTATTGCAATGCAACATCGGACTATTGATTATTGTACTATATGTGTGCTGTACATAGTACATGTTGATGTGGGTGAAAAAAGTACTGTATTCATAAATCTCCTTCTGCAGTTTACGGGTTCCTGACCCAAACAATCACAATAATTGGGAGGGGGGGGGGAGTTAAAAAAAAAGTCTGGCTGGAGAAAGGTGCCCACTTCGGCAATCCAAATGAACTCGTGGAAAGGTACTCCATACAGAGTACCCAGAATGTAATCTGTAAAGTCATCAAGAATAATAAACATTGGGAGAAATTACTTTTGAAATCCACCACAATGCCTCAACCACATCCAGAGGCCGAATCGATGATGCGAATGAGAAATCTATACGGAGTTGGGAAATTGGTTTGCTCCAAGCGTGCCAAGTGGCTCCGCCTTACCAGGCTGGAAAAGGAAAGGAAATACTTCTGGCCCCTCCAGGGATTCAGCTAATTTATTATGGGTCGAGGTCAAATGACTTTCTCAAGAAAGCAAGCGAATGGAGCAGACGCCAGGGCCTGCATTGTAGTGTAGTTTATATGGGGATATGAGGAAGAGTTTTGGGTAAGACGTCGTAACAGAGGGGAGTTTGATTTTTCTTCCGGGTGGAGACAAGATGGGAATAATCCAACACTGCACTAGGGGCGCGCTAAGGTGGACGGTCTCACAAGTCTCACGATGATCGACGAATGATCGCACGTCTCATCCAGTGAGAAATTTCGACTTTCTTTGTGTACTGAAGTCCTTTGTTCTTGGAATCAAGTATGTATCCTGAATGGAGTATACTACTCCATACTTCATACTACGGTTCCTTGGAACCGATCTTGACAATCAGGATATTCATTACTTCGTATGTGTATGCATACATATACAGCTAATTACTTTATTTACTATGTAGTACAGTATTCGGTGATTTGAATGCAGGGGGGGAAAGCAAAAAGGGTCAAATGAAAACATCTTCCCTCAATGATTGATTCTGTTGAGCCCGGGGGGGGGGCTTCAATTTCTTCATCCCTTTCCCTTTTCCGCTCTCGCTCTCTCTCCACTTCAGTCAGACCGGATCTTAGGCCTCGTAATTCACAAACATCATTATTGCAAAAGAGACCCACTTTGAAGCCCAACTGGTGTGTACAACGATGATTTGCTCGTCGAGCGCGCCGTTGCAGGAGGGTTTGCAGCATTGCTTCATTCTGGCACTGGCAGCTCGAGTTCAGATTGGTCCCAGGATAGGTTGAATTGTGCATTTCCGCTTCCCCTAATCAATCATCTTGGCTGTTTACTACAGAATAGTACTCTATATGTACATGACTACTAGCAAGTACATATGCTTTGACTAAAATGGGACTTTTGACGTTCTCTTGGCGAAGTTCAACAAAAACAAGATTTAGTGAAGATATAGTCTTTCCATGCGATACTTGGTCAAAAGGTCTACTACTGTACGCTGTATATGTACTAAGTACACTAGCGTAGGAGCAGAACGAAAATCTTTGGCGGCTAAAAGAGCTACATTTGATCATTACAGAAAATATTCGATGTGCATGGCCAATTTACTTTACACATAATTGAAACAATCGGACTTCCACCGAGGAATAACAACCATCGCCCTTCTCCGGTTTTTTCGCCTCAAATGAATACTCAAGTGGACCCGCAACCGCATTAATGCAAGGAATCAAGGCTCTAGAGGCGATTGGTCCATCTAACTAGCTCGACTAGTTTACCTTGCAGGGCGCGCGCAACCTTGTCCGAGACTCAGCTTGAAATAGATTGGATTATTGAGCGGCTGGGCTCGTGTGTCAGACATACTATTTATTTATTCTGACCTATCAATTATACCTTGCCATTGGCGGCACTGACGTTTTTTGCTGATCAAAGATGTTCTGTGGGGAGGCCAACTGTCATACAGATGAATGTACATACAGTACTGTCCAGTGCCTAGGTACAGTAGATGTCGAGTGTCCCAACGCACGGAGACAAGCCCCATGTACAATTTGCAGCACAACAGATGAATCGGCGTGCAGGTTACAGTCGGGACTGAACAGCACACAGCCGCAACTGCTTATCATTTGTCCTCTTCTCAACACTATGCAGTATGTCAGGCTTAAGTTGGTCTATGTAGTCATCTTCAGTGGCTCCTATCCTGGATTCCAACAGGACGATCTGATTGATTGCATGGCCCGTCATGCGTAGCGGCTGACCCCATAACGCTCTTACATATAATCTTAGAACTTACGAATGGAGGATCAAACAACCTTGTTTACAGAACTACAGTACCATGAAATAAATGCAGGTAAACCAAAAGGAAAAGCGAGAGGAGAATTGTCCGATTTCTATTGTCACATGCACCAGATAGCCAAAAGCCCGCAACCTTTTTTGGTGCCCCCTTGCCGTAATGTCATTAGATACAATGGTAGACAATCCCGGCATACTCTCTCTGGTCACACTTTCAAGAGTCGCCAGAGGGGTACATGGGCAAAAGAAGAAAGAGAAATAAAAATAATAGATCGTACAAGTTGGTAATAAAACACCGATACACCAGAACAAGAAGGGGGATAGAGGGCATTGAAAATATGTGTACAGTTGATGCGAAACAGGAGAATAAGAAAACAAATGAAAATGGCGTTTAAAAAAAATACAGAGGCCACAGTCAAGTGACCAGGGTTATAACAGATTAGAAAACGAAGACAGTGTTTACTGCTTGTTCTCGCCCTGCTCACCCTGCTGCTGCTGCTGCTGCTGCTCGTTGTTGGCCTTGTGCATCTTGTCGAACAGAGTCAGGGAAGCAGTCTGGAGCTCATCAGTCTTCTCCTTGAGCTCCTCGGCGGTGGCGGTACCCTCGCCGGACTGGTTCTTGACGACGAACTCGCGGAGAGTGGCAATCTTCTCGCGGATGGTGTCAGCCTCAGCCTTGTCGAGCTTGTCCTCGAAGTCCTTGAGGGCCTTCTCGGTGTCGTTCAGAACGCTGTCGGCACGGTTGGCAGCCTCAATAGCGAGCTTGCGCTCCTTGTCCTGCTCACCGTACTTCTCGGCGTCATCAACCATGTTCTGGATCTCGGCGTCAGAGAGACCGGAGCCGGAGGCAATGGTGATGGACTGGTCCTTGTTGGTGGACTTGTCCTTGGCGTGGACGTGGACGATGGAGTCAGCATCAATGTCGAAGGTGACCTCGATCTGGGGAACACCGCGGGAAGCGGGGGGAATGCCAACAAGCTGGAAGTTGCCAAGCATCTTGTTGTCCTTGACAAGCTCACGCTCACCCTGGAAGACCTTGATCTCGACAGCGGTCTGCATGTCCGCGGCAGTGGAGAAAGTCTGGGACTTCTTGGTGGGGATGGTGGTGTTACGGTTGATCAGACGGGTGAAGACACCACCCAGGGTCTCGATACCGAGGGACAGGGGAGTGACATCGAGCAGCAGGACATCAGTGACCTCACCAGCCAGGACGGCACCCTGAACAGCGGCACCGATGGCGACAGCCTCATCGGGGTTGACGGACTTGGAGGGCTCACGGCCGAACATGGACTTGACGGACTCGGTGACCTTGGGCATACGGGTCATACCACCGACCAGGATGATGTCCTGGATGTCAGAGGACTTGAGATTGGCATCCTTCAGAGCCTTGCGGACGGGCTCGGTGGTGCGGCTAATGAGGGGGTCAACCAGGGACTCGAGCTGAGCACGGGTCATCTTCTCCTGGATGTGCTTAGCGCCGGAAGCATCAGCGCAGATGAAGGGCAGGCTGATCTCAGTCTGCAGAGAAGAGGACAGCTCAATCTTGGCCTTCTCGGCAGCCTCACGGATACGCTGGATGGCCATGCGGTCACCAGACAGGTCAATGCCGGTGGACTTCTTGAAGTTCTCGACAATGTTACGGACCAGAGTGATATCGAAGTCCTCACCGCCCAGGTGAGTATCACCGTTGGTGGACTTGACCTCGAAGACACCCTTCTGGATCTCCAGGCAGGAGATATCGAAAGTACCACCACCGAGATCGTAGACGGCGACAACGCGGTCGGTCTCCTTCTCCATACCGTAGGCAAGGGCAGCAGCGGTGGGCTCGTTAACGACACGGAGGACGTTCAGACCAGCGATCTGACCAGCATCCTTGGTGGCCTGACGCTGAGAGTCGTTGAAGTAGGCAGGGACAGTAACGACGGCGTTCTTAACGGGCTTGCTGAGGTAGGCCTCGGCGGTCTCCTTCATCTTGTTCAGGACGAAACCACCGATCTGAGAGGGAGAGTACTTCTGGCCACGGGCCTCAACCCAGGCGTCGCCGTTGGTGTGCTGAACAATCTTGTAGGGAACCTCCTTGATGTCACGCTGGACCTCAGCATCGGTGAACTTGCGACCGATGAGACGCTTGGTAGCGAAGAGAGTGTTCTCGGGGTTGACAACGGCCTGACGCTTGGCAGCAACACCAACGAGACGCTCGCCATCCTCGGCGAAACCGACGACGGAAGGAGTGGTACGGGCACCTGTAGAGATAGTTAGTTAGCGATTTCAATTCTAGAAAAAAACACTTTTGATGAATTGACCAAGTATTCCAGCGATTGGAGCTGGTGACTTGGCCTGTTCGAAGGGGAAAAAATTTTCACATACCCTCAGCGTTCTCAATGATCTTAGGGGACTTTCCCTCCATGACAGCGACAGCAGAGTTGGTGGTACCTATAATTCATGAATGTTAGCAATGGTCAAAACGGATAAACCAGGGTACCTTGAGGTCGTGTGTCACTTACCCAGATCAATACCAATGACCTGGCCCTTCACCTTCTCCTCGCCACCCTCTGTCGAGTTCCATCGGCGGAAAGCAGTGCTGGGGATTCTGGAGGTAGGGGCGCGAGCAGCGAGAGTAGCGCGGGGGAGCTATATTGAATGCAAGTTAGATGAAATTGTTTCGCGACGCGTGACCTTTTGGAAAAGGTTTTTTTTCCCCGGCGGGAAAGGATTACATACCGCGCGAGAAATGCGAGAAGCAAACATTGTGAGGTAAATTAAGTAATACAGAAAATAGAAAAGAGGAAGACACTCGACGACTCAATCGCAGAGTGGATTAGGGGAGGGAGGGAAGGGAAGAAGAAAGGAGATGGAGAAGATTGTAGAGAAGAAGGAAAGGAAAGGGAGAAAAACTGGACGGAGAAGGTCGGCAAGTCGTCGAACTGCGTGGAATCACGGGACCGGCCAATCAACGTGGCGCCCCGTCCCGGTCTCACCGCCCGATGATGAAGTTGGAAAGCTCCAGCTTTAACCGGCCGACTCTCCGATCTTCTACAGTACATTAACTGTTTACAGTATGGTTAATTATTACTGTATTCAATGGAGTGAGGGAGTATGCCTTTCTATCACTTTCTTTTTGTTTCCTTCAGCTTTTCCATCATACGGAGGTGAGCTGTAGCAAGAATCTGTGATCTAACCATAGTCCCTCCACGGCAATTGCCTCGGTCAACCGGCAAGCCTCCCCGATCTACGCGATTCCGGCCTCGTTGACGATTCACCTACCCAACAATCCGGCACTCGGTGTCTACAAGATTATTGGAACTTGGGAACTTGTATTTGTGTACAAGAAGTATCCACCGGAGCTAGCTGTCGTATGACCCTTCTCCCTCGGTGCCTCGACTTCATTGAGAAGAGGACGAGTCCTTTGGTTGAGATATCGATGGCTGGAGTATAAATTGGACTCCGACTTGACTACGGTAGACTGCCGGACGTGGCGTGCCCCTGCAATGCTTGGGGCATTCGATATTTCCCAACTCAATCTAGTGGGAAATCATACTTAGTAGTATTACCTAGTAGGTACTGTAGACCTCATTCAGGCTGAGGGGTGGTCTTCTATGATGCGGCTCGACTTTATATATTATTTCCGCATAGAGACTCTAAAAATCTCTGGATTTTGAAATCCAATTTAAAGATACATAGACCTCGACTGTTTACTTAACCATCTTATTTATCCATTTATCTGAAACCTCATTCATTTTCAAAACAATTGAACAACTCAAACTTAAGTGTACCGCCACCGTCGCTTTCGGCGCAACCACCGCATTCGTGGGCTTTGGCTCCCCCCGGCTTAGAGCTCCAAAGTCTTACGTCATCCGTTTGAAAGCGCATGCGACCTCAGCTCTCGTGGACAACGCACTCTCAAAAGATCATTCTGGGCTGTTTCGTGCCCTTGTATCTCTTGGTTCATCTTATTATCTTATTATCGAAAGGGAGAAATGTGCTCGGATTAGCAACTCAAGATGACATCGGACTCGATCCCGTGAGTCCTCCGATCATAGCATTCCTTTCCCCCTCCCCTTCTCCTCTTTTCTTATCCCCCGCCTCTAGCGACCGTTAATATTTACGTCTCTAACTGTCTTAGACATCGCCCAACCGAGTCTCTCATTCTTCCGACAAAACGGCGCTTTTTCCCTTTCAGAATCCCCAACTTGTCCGTATATCCGCTCTTTCTGTGGTGATATGCCTTGTAGTTAGCTAACACCATTGAACGGTTAGTCACAACCAGCTCCGCCATTACATCAGTACTGCCGATCCCGATCGCATCTATGTTGTCGTCGAAAGAATAGTGTATTCGATTCACATATCTGCACAGAAAAGAGAGGACATCGCCGTTATCCCGTTCGAACCACGATGCTTAGCGGCCGGCCATGGGTGGATCGTAGTGGGGGGCCCCGAGAATGGAGAATGCGCTTTTCTGAAGCTTAATGAAAGTGACCTACAGGCCCACGAGGGATATCCTCCAGCACACGTACCAGCAGATGTGGATAGTGCTCTACCCGTGGGCTTTGATCCGTCTTCACAGTTGTTCACACCAGAAAGCTCGACCGACGGTCCATCGTCGGCTCGACATCCCACAAGACGACTGTGGCCAGAGTTCGAGCGTCATAAATTCGGAGGAAGTATCGTGAATTCGGTCACTATCCATAGATTTCCCGGAACTGAAAAGGATGCTGCTCCCGAGGATGTAATGATATTAAGGTATGATTTCGTTTATAGATCACATACCCCTTGCATAACTGATCTTAGTTTATAGTAACAACGACCGAACGGTCACGGTCTATTCACTCACCCATACCGTGGTTGTCAAGGTCTTCCACCATCCATTCTGCATGAACTATGCAGTCGTGTCGCCAGACCATACCTTGCTCGCTGCCGTGGGAGATGAAAACCGGGCGTACTTCTATAACATCACTCGAGACCGGGAGCTATCATCGTCAAAGGAGAAGGATACCGAGAAGATCATGACATGGGAGTGGGAGCTATCTCGATGTGTTGAAATGGACATTGGATCGAAAGTGGATGATGCGTGCTGCTTCACAATAGCTTTCTCCCCATCCAGTCATCTATGTGCCATCGGATCCCAGTCCGGATTTGTCACGGTCCTAGATGCAGAGCTCCTTCGCAGTCCTATGCGATATTCAGAAAACGAGACGCCTATCCTCTGTCAATTTCCGGCTACTCGACCTTCTTCCGAGGGGGGCGCGGTACGCTGTATGGCCTTCTCCCCTGAGCCATGGGATTTGTTGGTTTGGTTGGAAGGACGTGGCCGAGCCGGCGTGGCCGATGTTCGTCAAGCCTTCCTGCGAAGACAAACCTTGCACCTGGATACCAACGAGCCATTTATGCAAAAAGTTCATACGGAGCGACTGCTCGATTATCCCGACGTGAGCCTTTCGGACGATGAGAGCCTCGAGTTCGCATCCCGAGCTGAAACCGATGCTGACGATCCTCTGAATGAACGCATTGGAGATGGCAACGGGGCCTCTTCTTCACGCGATTCCCTAATCCAAGATCTTGGTGATCGTGAGAGACTGATTCTGGATTTCCTCAACACTGCACGATGGACAGCACGGGCAGAGGAAAGTTTCACTGAACGGCCAGACCGACCAGACCGACCATCTAGAGCTGGCTTGCACCCTCAATTAACGGCTCGTACACGCCATCACGGTTCCACAGATGGCGCCACCCACACATCCCGTCCTACTTCACCTCGATATTCATACAATGCCGTTGACCCTACTGTGGATGCCCACCTGGAACGGCTTGGACATGTGCGTTCTTCCTTCCAACCAAGACGACAGGGATCAATAATTCTTTCCCAGGGCAACAGATCACCTGGATCTGCTAGTCAAGATCGACAATCAAGCTCGCACCGGTGGACTTCATCTCCACAATCCGAGCTGACATCAATTCAAGCGGATCTTATGGCCCGAGTGACCGCTGATCCGGATGAACTCCACAATGATTCCCAATCTCGTGATCTACCACCAAGGCCGGCCGATCCACCTGGACCTAATACCGAGTATGAATTCACAACCGAGACGTCTCGTCGACGACCTCAACGATCAAGCTCTATTCCGCGGCGACCTGAGCGCTTGTCACAGATCGAATCCTTAGCGCGGGATAGAAGATTAGACCCTTCTCGGATATCTACATACGAGATCAGGGCCAATGTCGCAGCGGAGCGTCTTCGGCGTCAGCGCCGCATGGCAAATGCTGCACAGGAGCGTTCGGCGGAACGAGACCATGTGCGTTCGTCGGAGCGGGAAACCTTACATCGGCAGATAGCAGGTCTTGAACAGGCGAACTCTGCGTGGGTACGAAATGTCATTAGCGAACTCCCTGAACGAAGTTTGATTCATGGCTCGGGTGCCGAGGAACCCGATTCCACTGCTGGAGTAGGCTGGGGAATTGATGGAAGAACATTGTAAGTGAATTCAATCCCGGTGATAGCGCCAGTTTTATCTAATATCTCAATAGGTATGTTGCGACATTGGAGGGAATCTTCGAATTTCACCTCAACATCCAAGATCGCAAGACCTTCCCTATCTTTTCTTGTCGATGATTTTCTCATCGAAAATTGCATGCCTTGAGTGTTTCTTTTACGTGTTCAATCAAGTTTGCTGGTAGTTTACAATAATTTGTCATGATTTCGAGGTTAATTGCACCTCTCGCTGGATATGGGTGAGTTATTATCTATGGAATTTGGGTTTCTGAACATTGGCGCATTATGTCTTTATTGCATATTTTTCTGGTGCCTGGAGGGCGTATTTTTTACTTGTTCATTTGTCATGTGATATTTGCACAGATTATTGGATGCTTTGGATGACTTGTTCGGTACAAAAGCTTGCTCACATGGTATCTTCTAACGCGATGAGTCTTTAGCTTAAGCTTTCTGAGTTTCCATGAATGCACATTGTAAGGTGTAACTAGTAGAAACGCTATTGGTAGTCAGCCACTTTATGGTCAATATTTACTAGTATTAGTATGTGCGAATAATATTAGACAAACAACAACCTTGGCAAGCCATAGTAAGCGCTAGACATGCAAGCGACATGGTGAACTCCAAATTAAGCTAATCTTCGAGACCCCGCCATTATACAAGTCTATGTCGAAGTTCGCTTAGATTTAGTTCACTTTCCCAAATGGGACAATATTGTCTGGTATAGAATATTGCTATGGAAATTAGTCCAAGGCTGAGTCAGATGCAGTGAGCTTCTTCAAGTTCCCAACGACTCCAGCATTTATAAAGAATTTGTGGGTAACATTGAATGTGGAAGATATGGTAGATAACACAATGTCGATTTTCAGGGAAATTCAGATAACAAGTGTTGACAAGCCTGCTACAGCTTGGTTGTCGTTTTTTCTGTCGCTGGTGAGTTGTAGTTCCCGTTCAAATTCGATACACATCTATTAATTATTTATTGAATGACAGACTGTGCTCGCAATTGCTATGAAGATTTTCTATAATATCTATTTGCATCCATTGGCCAAGTTTCCGGGGCCTACGCTCTATGCAGCATCGCTATTCCCCGTGGCATTTGCTCAATTGAATGGAACATATCATCTTTTCACCCAGAAAGCCCACGAACAGTATGGCAAAGTCGTTCGGATAAGTCCGAATGAACTATCCTTTATCTCGTCGGCCGCTTGGAATGATATCTATGCCAGACGCAATGGAAGTCCGCCACTCCCCCGAGACAAGACATTTTTCAATGATATGTTGGTAGATAAACAGACCTTGACAATGGCTGATACCGAAAACCATGCGCGACTCAGGAAGGCTATGAATCCGGCATTTTCACCTCGAGCTCTGGCATTACAAGAGCCTATATTGCAGAAGAACGTTGATCTTTTCTTGCATCAACTACAGGAGCATGCTACTCAAGGTCAGCAATTAGATTTAAGACTTTGGTATAACTATATCACTTTTGATCTGATTGGTGATCTTGCTTTCGGGGAATCTTTTGGCTGCTTGGAGGCATCTGCTTACCATGAGTGGGTTCAGTTTGTGGTAGACTATTTCTATATCGCTACATTACTCCAGGTGGTTCACAGATTCCGCCCCCTTAACAAACTTCTTGCGACTTTGATACCTTCATCGCTCATCAAACAAAAGGAAGACCACGGCAAGTTGACAGCGGAAAAGGTGAAGCGTCGCATGAAGCGGCGGATAGATAGATTGGACTTTATTCATCCGTTGATCGAAGCCAGAGATAGTGGTATCATTACAAATGAGGAAGTTGAACAGCAAGCTAGTATCTTGATACTCGCTGGAGGAGAAACCTCTTCAATAGCTTTGACTTCAGCCACCTATTTGTTATTGCAACACCCCGGCAAGATGGATAAACTGATCAATGAGCTCCACGCCAATTTCCAGTATGAGCATGACATAGATGTCTCATCTATAAACAAGCTAGTCTATCTTCAAGCTGTGATCCAAGAGACTCTTCGACTTTCCCCCCCTATCACGAACGGATTTCCAAGAGAGACTGATACCGGAGGAGCCGTAATCGATGGCTTTCTTATACCCGAAAAGGTGAGCTTCTGATAAAATGATCCAAGGGCCAAGTCGGCGTACTAAGATCTACAGACTGTTGTCAACGTTAGCCATTGGAGCGCATATCGCAGTGAAAGCAATTTCACAAGACCGGCCGAGTTTCTCCCCCAAAGATGGCTCGGAGTAGACTCGCAATTTGATGAAGATGCGAAAGACGTTTTCCAGCCATTCTCTGTCGGGCCTCAAAGTTGCATAGGGAAAAAGTGAGTACCGTGCGACAAGAAATATTCGATAACGCTAATGGCCTTTAGATTTGCCTTTGACAATATGAAAATGATTCTTGCCCGCACCCTCTGGAGATTTGATATTGAAATTAGTCCGGATAGCAGAAGAAGATACTCGGATGACCAGAGAGCCTACGTTTCATTCCATCAACCTCCACTACTAGTGAACTTAAAATTGAGGCAAAGGCAAGGCTGATTAGATGCAATGAGATAGATATTGGTGAGCATAATCATATGATAGTACCCTCAAGCTTTTTAGATTTTGATGTAATGTCATCATGTGTTTCCAAAATATTCAAAATTATAAAGTAAGTAAACCCTAACTTGAAGTTGTTCATACTTCCAAGCCCCACACGACGTCAGTCATCCTCGCCTCAATACTGCCGCAGATTGCCGCCTTACGAGCTCCTGCCCGCGGGGATCATTCACCTCCGAGACTCACTCAGAAGTGCTGCTTTGTAGAGCTTCCTTACGGCAATTCATTGCTGTTGCGAATTGAAGTCGCATTTTGTACAACGGTGTGAAAGTTTTGTGAACAAACCTTCATCCTCATCTCACCGAATCGCACATCAATGTGGGGTGGGCCGTCATTACCGAACTGAATACGACTTGGTGATACTTTCTGTTTACCATTGAACACTTTTTACAAACGATGGCGGACTCCTTAGCTTCAGCCATGCAAGGCTTGAAGCTTACGGCTGAGAATCTCGACCCGAACACGATACAAACTCAACTCGAGACTCAGACCGTGGAGGGCGAAAATGGCGTGACGAGCGGCCCTGGGCCTCGCAAACAGGCACACCAGAGTGGGAAGGAACTCCTAGCGGAGTTGGAAGCGGAATTTTTGACTCCATCTTCCAAGTTCACGCCTAGCTGGCTCAACCAGCTCCAACAGTAGGCCCTTCAGTTCTTCCTTTGCAGAATAATGATCTTGGCTAATTATTTCTTGAGACGATGGGAGGCTCCGACAGAAACCACCGATCTATTTGAGATTGCTCCTACACAAACACGAACTGTAACTCGATTCACACGAGAGGGCTTGGAAGGAAGAGTGACTGGATATCATGAGGTGACAGTGCCAGCAACGAGCGAAACTGCCAAGAACTCCACTTCTCTACTTCGTCGTCCGGCTGGGCGTGCGGAATTTGTGAGAGGAGCAGCAGGCTTTTTCCCATTCGCACCAGGCGGCTTGGAGGGTGTTGAAGCCCTTGCTGAAATGGAAGGTGGCATCCAGGGCCCGGAGCAAAAACGGAGCGGAGGAAAGCAGACCGGTCTTGACCGAATTATCGACTTCGGAAGCGATGGTGGTCTTCTGACAGTACCTCCAGGATTCACACGAGGACATGTATTCGAGGAAGGCAAATCCAAAGATTCTACTGAAGGTGATCAAGAAGTTGAACAAGCTCTTCTCCAAGAGGAACGCCATCTTGAGAATGATGAGCAAGAAAAAGCAACAGAAGATAAAGCACCACAAAATGTTGAAGCCAATGGTGAGCATGAGATAAGCGATGATGAAGAGGAGGATATCGATGCTCTTTTGCCCGTTGAGTTTGCAGCTTTGGAGCCGCGTAACCCTCTTCTGGCTGGAATTCAAAAGCAGAAGGGCAGAGAATGGGCCCATGTCGTTGATGTGAACAAGGAAATCACCAACTTCAGTGAGCTGGTCCCCGACATGGCGAGAGAGTGGCCGTTCGAACTGGACACCTTCCAGAAGGAAGCCGTTTATCACCTTGAAAATGGCGACTCGGTATTTGTTGCTGCCCATACGTCGGCCGGAAAGACAGTTGTGGCAGAGTATGCAATTGCACTTGCATCTAAACACATGACCAAAGCTATCTACACATCTCCCATAAAAGCTCTCAGCAACCAGAAGTACCGTGATTTCCGCACGACTTTTGACGATGTTGGAATTCTTACAGGCGATGTCCAAATCAATCCAGAGGCTAGTTGCTTGATTATGACCACAGAGATTCTGCGTAGTATGCTTTACCGCGGTGCAGATCTTATCCGAGATGTCGAGTTTGTCATTTTTGATGAAGTACATTATGTGAATGACCTTGAGCGTGGAGTGGTCTGGGAAGAAGTTATCATTATGCTTCCGGAGCATGTCACCCTGATCTTGTTGTCTGCAACTGTACCAAATACCCACGAGTTTGCATCGTGGGTGGGTCGCACAAAGAAGAAGGATATCTATGTGATATCCACCCCCAAACGGCCCGTTCCCCTCGAGCATTATCTCTGGGGAGGGAAGGATAAATACAAGATTGTTGACTCCAACAAGCGATTCCTCGAGGCTGGCTGGAAGAAAGCAAACGATGCTATGTCGGGCAAGGATGCCAAAGCCAAGAAAGAAGCCGATGCTCTTGCTCTTGCTCAAACACAGCGAGGAGGACCGCAGGGACAAGGAAGAGGGGGAGGACGCGGTCAACCTGGGGCTAGAGGGGGCCGGGGTGGTGGACAACGTGGTGGTCCTCCCCAACGTGGAGGCGGTGGTCGAGGCCAGCCTGCTAATCGCGGCACCGGAAATATTGCTCGTACGGGCCGTGGAGGTGGTCGGACATCTGCGGCACAGGATAAAACTATATGGGTCTCATTGGTCTCCCACCTTCGTAAGGAAGAGTTGTTACCAGGCTGTATCTTCGTCTTTTCTAAGAAGCGATGCCAAGAGAACGCAGAGTCTCTTTCGAAGCAAGATTTCTGCAATGCTTCTGAAAAGAGCTTAATCCACATGTTCATTGAGAAGTCCCTTACTAGACTCAAGCCCGAGGACAGAAATCTCCCTCAGATCCTCAATCTCCGTGAATTACTCAGTCGTGGTATCGCAGTACACCATGGTGGTTTACTGCCCATCATGAAGGAAATTGTTGAGATTCTTTTTGCCAAATCACTTGTCAAAGTTCTTTTCGCCACCGAAACATTTGCTATGGGTCTTAACCTGCCAACTCGAACTGTCGTGTTTTCTGGATTCCGTAAGCACGACGGAAAAGCCTTCCGCGATTTGCTTCCTGGTGAGTATACGCAGATGGCTGGGCGTGCTGGACGCAGAGGTCTTGACAATGTCGGATATGTGATCGTCGTTGCCAGTGGCCGTGATGAAGCGCCGCCCGCTGCGGCCCTGAAGAAGATGATACTGGGAGACCCGACCAAGCTTCGATCTCAATTCCGACTGACATACAACATGATCCTGAATCTTCTTCGTGTGGAGGCGCTGAAGATCGAAGAAATGATCAAAAGGAGTTTCAGCGAGAATGCAACGCAGGCACTTCTGCCAGAACACGAGAAGCAAGTTCAGCTTTCTGAAGCCAGTTTGGCAAAAATCAAACGAGAGCCTTGTGACATCTGTGACATTGATCTTGAAGCTTGCCACGCGGCTTCAATTGAGTTTAAGCGACTCACTAATGAGCTACATGCGAACTTGCTATCGTCCCCCGTGGGCAAAAGGCTGTTTAGTATCAAGAGGTTGGTGGTTTATCAAAAGGTATGTGGATTTATCATCCTTGAGGCAAGCCTGAGAATTCATTGAGTCTAATAAATCATTTAGGATGGACTGCGAACCGCTGGTATTCTAGTGAAGGAAGGTGTCACATCGGGAACAGTACCATGCATTCAGGTGCTCGAGATGGGCGCTATTAGCTCAAAGCGTCACCCTAGTGATATCCTGCCATTTCTACCCAAGTTTCGACAATTCTTCCGAGAGCTTCCTCAAAATGGTGCATCGATGCACTTGAAGGTTGCCAAGATTCCCTTGACGGAACTTGAGTGTGTCACAAACACTCAAGTTAAGGTCACAGGACCCATCTGGTTTTTGAATATCAAGAAAGGTTAGCTTATCCAACTATCTCCGTCTATTTGATCGGGACTAACATATATCTATCTCAAATAGAGGCCGTAAAGGTCGCAGATAAGGAGCTGACCAAGTATACCTCTTCTTGGCTGAAGAATGCATGGGATGAAATCGATTGGTCTTGCATCAAAGAGCTTCAAGTTCGAGACATCTTAGATCAACGACAGGCTCAAGCCCAGATTGCCCAGTCTGGTCATTGCTTACAGTGCCCCAATTTCTTGAAACATGTGAGTTGAAAGAGTATTTGACGATAGACTTATCGAATCCTAACCTCGTGTCTTTACAGTTTGAAATGCAAAATGATGAATGGCAAGTCAAGGAGAATATTTCACAGCTGAAGCAACTGATGTCGGATCAGAATCTCCAGCTTCTTCCGGACTATGAACAGCGTATTCATGTGCTCAAGGAGCTGGGCTTTGTGGATGATGCGGGTCGAGTGCAATTGAAGGGCAAGGTGGCCTGCGAGATTCACTCTGCGGACGAACTGGTATTGACAGAATTGGTTCTGGAGAATGTTCTCGCCGAATACGAGCCCGAAGAGATCGTTGCTCTTCTTTCTGCCTTTGTGTTCCAAGAAAAGACAGAAAGTACCCCCAAACTCACACCTCGATTGGAGAAGGGCCAGGAAGCCATTATCCGCATTTCGGAGCGGGTGAATGACTTCCAGGTCTTGCATCAGGTTATCCAGTCTAGCGAAGATTCCAACGATTTTGCCAGCAAACCGCGCTTTGGCCTGGCGGAGGTGGTCTATGAATGGGCCAAGGGAATGTCCTTCAATCGCATTACTGACCTAACTGATGTGATGGAGGGCACCATTGTTCGGACCATTAGTCGACTTGACGAGACCTGCCGCGAAGTCAAGAATGCTGCCAAGCTTGTCGGTGATCCTTCACTCTATACCAAGATGCAACAGGCCCAAGAACTGATTAAACGCGATGTCATTTTTGCTGCATCGTTATACATGTAAACGCACCAGGCGTTTCGTTGGCCGTTCTTTGGGGACTTACTCCCTGCGTGTCCCTTATATGCGTCACTTTTACGACCGACTACGAGCAGCATTGCTACCATTAGTTCAATTAAAATATATGACAATTGAGACTAAATTCAAACGTACACTCGTAATTCCTAATAACCCTAGTCATAGCAAGAAACTTCACAAAAAGCCGAGGGCCCAGAAAAGCCATGAAGCCCCATCCATATAGAAAAAACAGTGTGCGGCCGCTGATTAGCTGCGGGGCGACCGCCCGCGAAAATCCCCTTCCACCGACCCCCCCTCTACACTTTTTTAAACTCATTCTTTTCCCCTCTTGGACCTCCTCGTCCTTGACCCCGTCGCCCCTCTCCCTCTCTCTGTTCATCATCGGTACCGGCCCGTATTCCTCGGGGGTTCCTTATTGGAGTTTTTTTCCTTTCCTTTTTGTGATTTTTTTGGCGCTGGGGTGCCCCCAGGTGGTGTGAAGATGGACGTTACGGCCCTTCGAGACCGTATCCAGTGTACACTGGATGCAAACACAAGCATTCGTCAGCAGGCGGAGCTTGATCTTAAATATGTGCGTCGTGATATCGAGTGAACGTGGGCTTCATGAAACTAATAGCGGGGGGCTAACCTCCCCAATCTTAGGCCGAATCCCAGCCTGGATTTATCAATGCGCTGTTAGATATTCTACAAGGCGAGCAAAACAATGCTGTTCAGCTCTCTGGTGAGGACATTCCACCCAGCGTCCGTTTTGTCCATACATATCCTTCTCATCCTAACCACTCTCTGCTTCATCAGCCGGTGTCTACCTGAAGAACCGTATCAACAGAGGTTGGGCGCCTATCGATGACAACCCGCAGCGAGCCCCCGTCCCCGAATCCGAGAAGCCCGGTTTCCGTGAGCGACTGATCCCTGCTCTGGCATCAACCCCGCCCAATGTTCGCGCTCAGCTTGTTCCCCTTCTCCAGAAAATCCTGCAGCACGATTTCCCTGAGAAATGGCCTGGGTTCCTCGACCTTACCATTCAGCTTCTCGGTACCAATGATGCAAACACCGTCTACGCTGGATTGCAGTGCCTTCTGGCTATTTGCCGTGTTTATCGCTACAAGGCTGGAGAAAAGCGGGAGGAGTTTGATAAGATTGTGGAGCACTCGTTCCCGCAGTTGCTTGGTATCGGTCAAAGACTGGTTGACGAGGAGAGCCTGGAGGCCGCCGAGATGCTCCGTATCATCGTCAAATCCTACAAACATGCGATTTGTGTATGAGCCTCCAAACTTTATTTCGAAAAGACTCGGGAGTATTAACATGTATCTTCTAGTTCGAACTCTCGCCTTCCCTCCAGAGCCACCAGTCTACCGTGGATTGGTGCACGTTGTTCCTGCGAATCATCTCCAAGACACCCCCGGCAAACTCCATGGGAGACTCGAAGGAGGAGCGCGAATTGAACCATTGGTGGAAGTGCAAGAAGTGGGCATACGCCAACTTGAACCGTCTCTTCATCAGGTATGACTTCCAGTCACCTCGGGTTCCATTGCGACCTTCGTCTGACATCAAAATTGCAATTCTAGATACGGAAACCCCTCGACAATGACTAAGTCCTCTACTCCTGACTACACCCAGTATGCGAAGACCTTTATCAGCACATTCGCGCCTGAAATCCTCAAGGGATATCTCCAGGAGATCGACAAATGGGTATCCAAGGCGCAATGGCTCAGCAACCCGGCTCTCTCTTACACTTTGAATTTCATGGAAGAATGCGTCAAGCCCAAAACAATGTGGGATCACTTGAAGCCGCACATGGACAACTTGATCGCTCATTTTGTTTTCCCTACCCTGTGCCAGTCGGACGAGGACATTGAATTGTTTGAGGATGACCCTTCGGAGTACCTCCACCGCAAGCTGAACTACTACGAGGAGGTTTCGGCCCCCGACATCGCTGCGACAAACTTCCTGGTTTCCCTCACCAAGAATCGCAAGAAGCAGACTTTCGCGATCCTGACATTCGTCAACAGCGTCGTGAGCAAGTACGAGGCTGCTTCTGATGATCAAAAGCTTCCCCGCGAGAAGGAGGGTGCTCTGCGCATGATTGGCTCTCTTTCTTCGGTCATTCTGGGTAAGAAGAGCCCTATCGCCGATCAGGTCGAGTACTTCTTCGTCAGACACGTTTTCCCTGAATTCCGCAGTCCCCACGGATTCCTGCGTGCTCGTGCTTGTGACACTCTGGAGAAGTTTGAACAGCTTGACTTCAAGGACCCCAACAACCTCATGGTCATCTACCGTAACATCCTGGAATCGATGACTGATCCCGAATTGCCTGTCCGTGTTGAGGCTGCTCTCGCCTTGCAGCCTCTCATCCGCCACGATGTCATTCGCACGTCTATGCAGCAGAACATCCCCCAGATCATGCAGCAGCTCCTTAAACTGGCCAATGAGGTCGATGTTGATGCTTTGGCCAATGTCATGGAAGATTTCGTCGAGGTCTTCTCCGCGGAACTGACTCCTTTCGCCGTGGCCTTGAGTGAGCAGCTGCGCGACACATATATGCGCATTATTGGCGAAGTCCTTGAGCGGAATGCCAGCAAGGGCGACGAGGACAATCTAGGTGACTTCTTGGACGACAAGAGCATCACCGCGCTGGGTGTCTTGCAAACCATTGGAACACTGATTCTGACTCTTGAGAGCACACCCGATGTTCTCCTCCATCTTGAGACTATTTTGATGCCTGTCATCAGCATCACTTTGGAGAATAAGCTTTACGATCTGTATAACGAAGTCTTTGAGATCATTGACAGCTGTACTTTTGCATCCAAAAACATCTCACCTACAATGTGGCAAGCATTCGAGTTGATCCATAAGACTTTCAAGGGTGGCGCCGAGCTGTACCTTGAGGACATGCTTCCGGCACTTGATAACTACATTTCTTATGGATCTGACATGCTCGTGCAAAACCCTGCCTACCTTGGTGCACTCGTAGGTATGGTTGAGGACATCTTCCGGGACGAGAATGTTGGTGGTGTTGATCGCATCTGCGGTTGTAAGCTGGCGGAAACCCTCATGCTCAACCTTCGCGGAAGCATCGACCAATACATTCCTCTCTTCATCGAGCTGTCTATGAACATCATTGATACCTCCGAGGTGCGGACCAAGACATACCGTATCCATCTGATGGAGATGGTGATCAATGCCATTTACTATAACCCTGTCCTCAGTCTTCAGGTCCTTGAGGCTAAAGGCTGGACAAATAAATTCTTTAGCACCTGGTTCTCCAATATTGACAACTTTCGCCGTGTTCACGACAAGAAGCTGTCCATTGCTGCGATCAGCTCGCTTCTCACTCTGAAGGGAGGTGATGTTCCCGTGAGCGTCCAACAGGGCTGGCCGAGGTTGCTGCAGGGTGTGACAAGACTCTTCCAGACTCTGCCTGCTGCTCTCAAGCGTATGTATCCCATTGGAATTTGAGGTCTATGCTTATACTAATATCGATTTTCTAGAACGTGAGGATGCCACCAAGGAATCCGATTTTACTCTCGATGATGATCTCGAAGATGATGAAGACCTTGACAACGACTGGGACGGCGAAGTTGAATGGAACGAGGAAGAAGGCGAAACTGCTCTTGACGGCGATGTTGCCGATGAGAGCGCTGCTTACCTCGAGTTCCTCAACCAGGAGGCTCGCAAATTCGGCTCTTTTGCCGATGATGAAGAAGAGGAGATGGACGAGGAGAGTCTTCTTGAGACTCCATTGGACAAGGTCGAACCCTATGGCATGTTCAAGCATGTCTTCTTGAGTATGTCACCGCCCCGCTCTAGGCCTGATCACTCTCCTGTTATTTATAAACTAACAAATTCCACAGACCTCCAGTCAGAGCAGCCCCAGCTATATGACAGTCTGACCAAGGTCCTCGGTCCCGAGGAGCAGCAGATTATCCAAGCCGTTTTCCACGAGGCTGACGCCAAGGCACTGGCCGCTGCTGCCAACGCCGAAGCCGCCGCTGCAGCGGGCATGCAGCCCAACGGCAACCAATAGACCGACGGTAGAAACAGGGTCAACTGTGCCTAACAACTTTGCAGAGCCAGCGAGGCTGGTTACTGCGTCAATGTCTGGTCTTGTTCGGGATACCCGTCTATCGCATCCTTTCCTCACGAGACATATGCCGATTTCATGTCTTCTTCCCATTGTCTAGATCACGTCTTGCTTTCCCGTCTATATGTGCTTATGTTTCCTCTTTTCCTTTATATCATGTCGCCGCTGATGTGCTCTCAAAAGTCGCTACCCCCTGCCCTTCTAATCCACCTCCCTGCACAGATTCCCCAAGAACACCATCCTCATGATAAAGTACATCAGCCTCATCACACAAATACTGAGTTCAAATCATGCAATTAGCAAGTAGATTTTGCACTTCCTGTCCCTGATCTCTAACGGGATAGGTTGAACTACCATGAGTCCAAGGGTTCCCGTAGTTTTCTACTTTTCTCATACAACACAATGCCACCCCACGTGGCATTCCTCGGTTGATATCACTAAAAAGTCTTGATTACATGGAACACTCAATTCAGAAAGCGAAGATCGACAACAAATACAGTTTACAGTATGATTAAATAATATATCTATAAATTACCCGGTGAGAAGCTGTCAATTCCCCAATGCGGCGATGTCCACCTCGAACCTGGTTGTAACGTCATTATGATGAGACGCGCACCATGTCTGGTTTGCGCTGGTCACGTCAACTTGGCCTTCTGGCCAGATATAAATGGCTCGCATCCTCAATCTTACACTTATATCTATCAATTGAATTATTCAATCAGTGACCTTCTACTCCTACTTCTATCTGTCTATCCCGGAAACGGTCTCATATAGGTGCGTGTTCAATAACCACACCAACCAACTAGACGATATACTAGTCTTTGCCACTCTATCTCAACTTTATCTAATACATTACTTCCACAGACATACTACAGAATTTTTTAAATCTCCATATCCCTAGACCAACTCTCCAACATGTCATCTCAACTTCCCGGCCGTCAATCCCCCGACCCAGAGCGCTTGACCGGCTCCCAACAAAAGGACGTCCCTGGTAGCGGCAAGATCGACGACTCACTCGGCGCTCGACCTGCACCGGAATTCGCGCAGCAAAAGTCAGAAGAGAACAAGCGAAACAGTCTGTCCAGTAACCCGGTACATCCATTGGAGAAGGCTGAGGCGGCAAAGTATGCGAAATAGTGGGGAATATCTATGAATCGGGAGAAGTATTATGTATCGATGATAAATGATTTAAGTGTTCGGTTTAAATTGTGATGATCTCATATTAAAATTTATATGGTTTTGATCTGAGAAGTAATATTCGACTTGGGATTTCACATAGTAGAAAGAAAATATTACATATTCATACATGGAAATTCCTAAAATATTTCTCATTCGTATCAAGCGACTATGTAAATTGGTACTGCGAGAAGTGGAAACATCAATCGTAAACTTACCCCGAAACAAAGCCAGAGGGATAGTCGTTAAAAAGCAAAATAAACATGGTAACAAGGTGATATTACGAAATAACCACGCCTAACACAGGTATCAAGAATCCATCTAATCTCATCTAAGCCTTAGGCTCAGCCGGAGCAGCCGTACCGGCCGGCTCAGACGCAGGAACAACACCCGGAGCAACGGCAGCAGCCTCAGCGGGTGCAGCAGGGGCAGTGGTAGTCTCGCCCTCGGAGCTCTTACCCAGCTTCAGATCGGCGAGGCGACGAGCCTCATTATGAATATCACGGACCTGCTTATCAGTCTGAACGTAGAAGTCACGCAGCTTCTGACCATGCGGGTGCTCGAGAGCCTTCTCGAAGTAGTGGTTCAGACCGCGCCAGCCAGTAGCAGCCTTGTTGGAGATCTGATAGTTCTCATCCAAGCCCTTAGCGCGCTCAGTGGCATTGAATTTCTTGTCAAAGTTGCTCAGTGCGGTGGTGAACTTGTTGGAGAATCCGTGCTTCTGGTCCAGTGCGATGGCCTTTTGAATCGCACCGTCACTGACAACGTATCCGTGTGCCAGGTACTCGGCGACAATGCGCGAGCGTGGCTTGTCTTCCTGGGCGATCTCGTGCTCTTCTTCGGCCTTCTCGCTGGTGGTCTGGCCACCGGCGATGTCGTCGATGTTTTGGGTTGACTCGACGTGGACGGCTGAACCGCCCAATTGAGTTTGGTCGAGGAGAAGGGCGGTCTTAGCAGCTCTGTTGATAATTAAATTATGTTAGAACAATACTGGGGGATTGTAAGGGAAAGTTGGCGAAATGATGCGCTGGTGGCGCCATCTACACAACTCATGTGAAACGCGGTGCGGGGTAGCTTACGCCTCCTTCTCAAATGTCACGCTGGCGGACTTGAGAGAGTCGGGTTCAGATGAAACTGGGGTGATGGAGAGGTTGACAATCTTGCCACTATTTTGGAGGGGAGAGTAGTTAGCACAGGGAACATATGATTTTGTCGGGAGATTTGCATGTGAGGGGTATACATACCAAAAGCTGAAGAAGTCGCGGACATCCTTCTCAGAGGTGGCAGGCGAAATGCCTGAGACCTGAACAGTGGCGTGGGTAGACATTATTATTGAGGAATTCTGTGAAGTTGGAATTTGAAGATAAAAGAGAAAAGCAAGATGAACTCAGGAGGGGCAAACAGGACTAAATACTTTCCTGCAGACTAAAAACAGTCAAGCTACGCCACAAGTGACGTAGCAGTTGAGCTGCACCGCCTCTACACTTTTGGAGGGCCCACCGGAGGAACTAACATCAGGCAAACAGAATAGAGATAATATATATATATATATATATATCCAGAGTGAATGAGAATGGCATAATTGAATTTAATGTTTCTGCCTGCAGTAATCCAGAATTTAAGACGGGACATGCATCGCTCCAGGCTATGCGCTAAAATAAAAGAAGAGAATAAACAAAAGAATATAAGCACCAAACGATAGAAAAAGGGTACTTAATTCTAGACCTTAAACGTCCGCTCCAGTCGGTGCCTCAGATGGTTCCTCCTTCAGTTTTTTCAAGCTCCCCTCCAGCTCCCGTACTCGCTTGCGTAGGAGTTCGTTCTCTCGCTTGACAATATCAAGCTCGGATCTATGGAATGCCGCTTCTTCGCATCTCGTCACGGGCGTACCGGACTGTCCAAGATAGGTTTGCGACACAGAGTTACGGTGCGGATAAATAGAAGGACTGCTGCTGTAGTGTTCACCATGGGCGTATGATGAATAAGACGATAAAGATCCGACGGATGGCCGACGGGAGGTCAAGGATGTCTGACGACTTCGAACGGGCCGAGAAGGTATGCTGCTTTCGCGAGTGGGCGCAATACCCGACACACTTCCAGATCGAGGACCTTGTGCAGATGGAGTGTGGGCACTGAGGCTCGATGACGATCGCTGTCGACGAGATGAATGAGACTGTGTCGAGCTTCCCAGAGTAGGTGATTGGTGGAATCCTTCCGTAGAATCATTGAGGTTGGAGGTGGTGGAGGAAGCAGTAGATGCTACTGATGCTGTTTGTTGACGAAGGACAGAAAGTTCGCGGGTCAACCGGTTTACCTATTTGAAATTCAGTATTAGAAATCAAACAAATCGTTTAGTTTTTCTTCTCTTTTAAGGAAACTTGCCATAGCTTCTTGTTCCTTCTCTAAGACCATGTGAAGGTCTGATGGAGTGAGGGGTTTGGGATGCCGCAGTGGCCCTGGACATTGCTTTTAGTCTCCAAGATATCTTCCGACAGAACCGAGTATTGCCGAAAGCTTACCTTGTGCTGAACTAGTGATACCATGCTCACTCGAGCCCAATGGTGGACTACCTGAGTGTAGGCTGGGATTTGTCGTACTGGGGCCCTGACGAGATGCCGAGGAGGGTGTTACCACCGTTGGTAGGACCGATGTTGCGGCACGGGGTCGACGTTGAGTCAAGCTTGAATGAAGAGAACCCAAGTCGGGGGCCATTGTGACAGAAGGGTGGAATGTATCAGTGGTTGAGCTCCTCTGAACCTGCAGAAGGCATACAAGAGAACAAAGAAAAGAAGGACCGAGGAACTATAACTATGTTTTGCGACGTCGGGCAGCGAGAGATAGCGTGGCAGAGCAGAGCTAATAGTCAACACAGCCCCTTGATCGAAATTCCCCAGTGGTCTTTGAAACATTCCAGATTGTCGTGCCCGATGATCATCTGACGAAGGTTGGTGCAGGGAGATGAGGTAGAGTGAGGTGACAAGGGGAAGAAAGACCCCTCCCAAAACAAACGTACACTTTAACTCACTATGTACTACTGTAACTATAGGTATAGTTACAGTGTACAGTATATACACTACAATATTACTAGTACGCAACTAGTAAACACAGTTGCAGATGATTTATCATTATTCCTATTAAACTAATACCAATATACTCCGCAGACAATAATTCTTCCTGACAAGAATCTCGTAATGATGTCTTCGAATGACATTCCCTTCAATATAAAACAAAACTTAATTTGTTCCTGTCGGTCGAATTCATGTCCTGTACATATGTCTAATGTACTGCCCCAGGGCTATGGAAATGCATAGTTACTATACACTTGACTATGTGGTTCCTAGTGCTCAGACCCCCCCCCCCCAAAAGATTGCCAGTGTGAATCATGATGATTTTACCTAAAAGCAGCATGATGGTCAGTTGAAACATACCTATATTTCAACTGACCAATCGATCAATGATAACTTTGGGAGATCTTTGAGCACTACACCACGTCATCTTGGATACATATAAATGTACTGTAATAAGATATCCCATTGACTCCTCGCAGCTTCGAAACAATCAATCTCCATTGATCTGCGGTTACATAATCACGGCCCACCTCGAAACGGCAAAACAACAACGCCAGGCGATCTTGGCCGGGATATCTTGGTGTTTTGTTTTGATTTTGTTTATGGGGATCCACTATGGAGGACTGGTAGTTGGAAAGCTGCCAGGAAATGCGCCTGTACAAGACACACACCTCACTCCATAACTCAGCTGTGGAAACTATCCTCTACCCTCTACCAATGACACCATGACCAGACCCTACGACCCCCCTACTACCCACATTCCACCCTTCGCGAAACTGCTCGCTCCTTACATCAAGCCCCGACAAGAGGCTCTCCGCATTCGACAAGCCCTGACGTTGTATTTACGATCGTACATCATTTTCCCCGATGATGCCGACCCAAATGTCGCCCAATCTCATCTCGCCTTGTCTGCACCCACCGACGGCGTCGCCGATGTGAAGCGAATACCTGCTGATCTCCCGGGCCTACGAAAAGAATATTTGAAAGCACTGCAGGCTAATGTCGCTGCACGGAAGGGATTGCAGACTGTCTCTGAGGATGTTGCCTCGCTGAGACGGCAACGGGCATCCAGGTACCGCCCTGTTGACCCTGTCGATCCCCAGGAACCTGGGGCGGTGCTGCGAGATTATCTCCTCCTACTGCGTGATCGACGTCGTCATTCAAAACTGAAGGTTTTTGAGCATTACCTTGTAGAGCTCCAAGCGCGAGAGTCTGCCAACCAAGCAAAGGATGACGATGCAAGGGAAAACCCCCATAAAGAATTGCTGCTCTCAGAGGATTTAGAGACTGGCGAGACTGGCCGTACCAACTCCGACACCGATTTAGATGACCTGGTTCACAATCTTGAACGAGCAGTAGTACGTGCTCGGATGCAATTGGATCGGGAAAAGCAGCTATTCGAGAGAGTTAGATCTCGACATGACTCTGGCGACGGCGTATCCCCGCGTGAACCTACCCCCGCCGTCAAACTTCGTGCCCTACGACGCACGCGCGATGAACTAGTACAATGGGTAGAAGAACGTCTTGTGAGCGAAGGAGATCCTGATGAGAGTATGATCCAAGAAATGCCGCCAGGGGAGATTGAAGAAGCCCAATACCTCATGGAACAACAAAAGGCTAGAATTAGCGAACAATATGCCGCATATCTTAAAGCCCGTCGGGAGCTACTGGTCGTCGCCTCTAAGGCTTGTCAACCTGTTACTGTGACGTCCAAGCCTGCTCCTCGGCCGAATTATTTGACTGGGATCCCCGCAGAAGAAATAGCACCGCCGGACCCGTTGAACGTGTTGGCATTTACCACTGAGAACCTTATCCCACTTTCTAAAAGCCAGAAGTCAATGGCGCTACAAAAGACTTATCTATCTGCACTACTTGCAAAAGAAAAAAGCACAACCCTCCGCGCTCTACATCGTCTTCGCGACGAAAGTCATTTACTTCCAGAATACCCCATTCTGGCCCAACAGCCACGCTTCAAACATGCCGTCGCCGCCCTCAATTCCCGCAGTCAGACTCAATCCACTGATAAAAACCCGCCCGATGAACTGATCAACCTCGCCGAAGCATGGTCCTTCGCCTCGAATGCCGCAGCATCGAATGAACGAGACTTTGCTCAGCAAAAGATTGTCTTGGGAACCGAGGTCACACAGGATGCACAAAAGACATTAGGCGAAGTATACGATATATTGAATCAAGATCTGAATGAGGTCATGCAAGACGGTGTGGAGCCTGACTCGGAAGCGTCAGATATATGGACCTCCGAAGCTCGCACACGACGAGGGGTGGGTGGGTCTTTGCGGCAGGAAAAAGGCCCCAAAGGGCCCTGGGCCAGGTTGAATGGGAGAATACTATCCTAGTAGGAGTAGACTGAGCGCATCGAGGCAAAAATACGAAGAGAGACAGTAGTATGTAGCTACTAGCTAGGTAAAATAAATACATATGGCTTTTTGCAGCGGATAAAGTGGTTGTACCACCAAATATAAATTCGGTATGCCAAATACACATAGACGGGTCTATATATATTCTAGGACACACTGGCCCTGGGGATCTGAGATCTACCTAGATATATAGACGGGACAATACTAAGAGGAAAGTAGACTCATTATACATGATTCATGAATGCGGTCGTAATTTTTTATACCTTCAAAGACCTCGTGTCTATTATAATTTGTACAAGACCAAGTTTTTGAGACTTTTCGCAAGGAATAAAAAAATCTCGTAAGGCAAATTGGCTTGCCGAACTTGTCGATCCGCACGGATAAGAAAGATAGTCTCCCCCCCCCCCGGCATCGGCCCAGCCACCTTTTCCTCTTCTTCTTTTGCTCTGCTGTGGAATAGCCAAGGAGATTTAATTTATTGCTGGATACTAGCCAAGGCGAGATGCTCTTTTGTAAATAGAGTATTACTAGTCCATCTTCACTGTACTCCGTACTAATATACTCGTATATTAATATGTGTAAATGCCAGGAACGAACTACGGCGTCATCGGCCGCCCCAGAGTATATCCACACGACCCTAAATTCCCGCCAGTTCAATTTGACTCATCGGCGCCATTGAAAAATTCAACAGTCTATAGATGCCATTGTTTTTCAACAAACCTTTTTCTCACTTTTTCTTTTTCCCTTGAGATTCAATATTGAATTTATGAACACTATCAATTGACTTCTTTGAAGCAATTCCTTTAATATCAATCACTTTTATCTCTTTATTCCGCAATTATCTTTTTTTTTTTGTTGGAAAAAAAGTGGAACTCTACGGTGAGGCTGTAGCCAATTAGCGACGCGGTGGGGGAAAAAAAAGACCTCCGCAGCATCGAGGACTCATCTTCTACACACTTCCCACCTTCGAGCCATTGAACTGTTCTTACCGACGCTTTCGCGCCGCAATGGTTCTTGCAGCTCGCTGTGGGCAGGCTGCCTCCCTGCTGCGCCAACGATGCCTCGCTGAGGCTCGCCCGGCCTTGTCTCTGCGTACCTTCACCTCCCAGACCTCCGTCCGCTCTGCGGCTTCGACCTTGCGCCTGCAGAAGGTTCCCTCGCCCGCTCGCTCTCAGCAGCTGCGCGCCTTCTCCAGCTCTCTGCGTCGTCTGGCGGAGGCCCAGAAGACTCCCACTGCCGAGTCTTACCTCGCCAGCGGTGCTGTCAAGCCCGGCAGCAACCTCGTGGACGTCAAGAAGGTCCTGGTTATTGGCTCCGGTGGTCTGAGCATTGGTCAGGCTGGAGAGTTCGATTACTCCGGTACGTGAATGATGGTCAATTGGAATGATGCGCCTATGGATTTTTCTTTCCAGGGGGTTTGGAAATTGGGAGCTCGCGTGCTCCGTTTCTCTCTCCCGCGGAGAATCATTCGGGGGGCATTATCGACCACCCATCTCCGCAAATTATCTCCAGAGTCCCTTTGATCACAGACAATAACTGACTTTGGTTTTTATCATCCCATTAGGTTCCCAGGCTCTGAAAGCCCTCAAGGAGGCTGGTGTCCAGTCCGTCCTGATCAACCCCAACATTGCTACTATCCAGACCGATCACAAGTTGGCCGATGAGGTCTACTACCTCCCCGTCACCCCCGAATATGTCACCCACGTTATTGAGCGGGAGCGTCCCGATGGTATTTTGCTCACCTTCGGTGGTCAGACCGGTCTCAACCTGGGTGTTCAGATGAACCGCATGGGTATCTTCGAGCGCTACGGCGTCAGAGTCCTCGGAACTAGCATCCAGACCCTAGAGACTAGCGAGGATCGTGATCTGTTCGCTCAGGCTCTGAAGGAGATCGATATCCCTATTGCTGAGTCTATTGCTGTTAACAGCGTCGATGATGCGTTGAAGGCCGCTGAGGAGGTTGGCTACCCCATTATTGTTCGTTCCGCCTATGCTCTGGGTGGTCTGGGCTCTGGTTTCGCTGCCAACCCCGATGAGCTCCGTGATCTCTCCTCGCGCTCCCTCTCTCTTGCTCCCCAAATTCTGGTCGAGAAGTCCCTGAAGGGCTGGAAGGAGGTCGAGTATGAGGTTGTCCGTGATGCTGCTAACAACTGTATCACTGTTTGCAACATGGAGAACTTCGACCCTCTCGGTGTTCACACCGGTGATTCTATCGTTGTTGCTCCCAGTCAGACTCTGTCCGATGAGGAGTACCACATGCTCCGCACTGCTGCCATCAAGATCGTCCGTCATCTCGGCGTTGTTGGTGAGTGTAACGTGCAATACGCTCTGCAGCCCGATGGTCTCGACTACCGTGTCATTGAGGTTAACGCCCGTCTGTCTCGTTCCTCTGCTCTGGCTTCCAAGGCTACTGGTTACCCTCTGGCCTACACTGCTGCCAAGATTGGTCTCGGCCACACTCTTCCTGAGCTCCCCAACGCCGTTACCAAGACCACCACCGCCAACTTCGAGCCCAGTCTGGACTACATTGTCACCAAGATCCCCCGTTGGGATCTGAGCAAGTTCCAGCACGTTAACCGTGATATCGGCTCTGCCATGAAGTCCGTCGGTGAGGTTATGGCTATCGGCCGTACCTTCGAGGAGTCTCTCCAGAAGGCTATCCGCCAAGTCGACCCTAAGTACGTTGGTCTTCAGGGTGACCACTTCGAGAACCTTGATGATGTTCTCCAGAACCCTACTGACCGCCGTTGGTTGGCTGTTGGTCAGGCTATGCTCCACGAGGGTTATTCCGTTGACAAGGTGCACGAGCTTAGCAAGATTGACAAGTGGTTCCTGTACAAGATCCAGAACATTGTTGACTGCCACAATGAGCTGAAGGAGATCGGAAGCCTGTTCGGCATCAAGCCCGAGATGATGATGAAGTCTAAGAAGCTTGGTTTCTCCGATAAGCAGATCTCTCAACTGGTGGGTGCCTCCGAGGATGATGTTCGTGCTCGCCGTAAGTCATTCGGCATCACCCCCTGGGTTAAGAAGATCGATACCCTGGCTGCTGAGTTCCCTGCCGACACCAACTACCTGTACACCACCTACAACGCCACTTCCCACGACGTTACCTTTGATGACCACGGTATCATCATTCTGGGTAGCGGTGTTTACCGTATTGGTAGCTCCGTTGAGTTCGATTGGTGTGCCGTTAACGCCACCCTGTCTCTGCGCAACATGGGCAAGAAGACTGTCATGATCAACTACAACCCCGAGACGTACTCCACTGACTTCGATACCGCTGATAAGCTGTACTTCGAGGAGCTAAGCTACGAGCGTGTGATGGATATCTATGAGCTCGAGAACTCCAGTGGTGTCGTTGTGTCTGTCGGTGGCCAGCTGCCCCAGAACATTGCTCTGCGTCTCCAGGAGACTGGTAACGCTACCGTTCTCGGAACCAACCCCGAGGACATCGACAAGGCTGAGGATCGTCACAAGTTCTCTCAGATTCTGGACAGCATTGGTGTCGACCAGCCCGCCTGGAAGGAGCTGACCTCCGTTTCCGAGGCTGAGAAGTTCGCCGAGTCCGTCGGCTACCCCGTCCTGGTCCGTCCCTCTTACGTCCTGTCCGGTGCCGCCATGAATGTCATCTACAGTGTCGATGAGCTTAAGGAGAAGCTTCTGAACGCCAGCGCTGTCTCCCCCGACCACCCCGTTGTCATTACCAAGTTCATCGAGGGTGCCGAGGAAATCGATGTTGACGGTGTTGCCTCCAACGGTGAGCTCGTACTCCACGCTGTCAGTGAGCACGTTGAGCCTGCTGGTGTCCACTCTGGTGATGCTACCCTGGTTCTCCCCCCTGCCAACCTTGACGAGTCCATCATGGCCCGTGTCAAGGAGATCGCCCAGAAGGTTGCCAAGGCCTGGAACATCACCGGTCCCTTCAACATGCAGATCATCAAGGCCGACCAGGAGGGTGCTGAGCCCCAGCTCAAGGTCATTGAGTGCAACCTGCGTGCCTCTCGCTCTTTCCCCTTCGTCAGCAAGGTCCTGGGTACCAACTTCATTGATGTTGCCACCAAGGCCCTTGTCGGCCGTGACGTCCCCGAGCCCGTTGACCTGATGAGTGAGAAGCGTGACTACTTGGCCACTAAGGTTCCCCAGTTCTCCTGGACCCGTCTGGCTGGTGCTGACCCCTTCCTTGGTGTCGAGATGTCTTCCACTGGTGAGATTGCTTGCTTCGGTAAGGATCTGGTTGAGGCCTACTGGTCCTCTCTCCAGTCTACCATGAACTTCCGCATGCCCGAGCCTGGTGAGGGTATCCTGCTTGGTGGTGACATCACCCAGCCTACCCTGGCTGCCATTGTTGACTACCTGAACCCTCTCGGCTACAAGTTCTACGCTGCCAACCCCGATGTCAAGAACCACATCGAGAAGACCTGCAAGGACAATGCCTCCGTCCAGGTCATTGAGTTCCCCAAGAAGGACAAGCGCGCTCTCCGTGAGGTCTTCCAGAAGTACGACATCCGTGGTGTCTTCAACCTGGCCAAGACCCGTGGAAAGACTCAGCTGGATGAGGACTACGTTATGCGTCGTAACGCTGTCGACTTCAGCGTTCCCCTCTTCATGGAGCCCAAGGTAAGCTGATCCTCTCCGAACATTTTAATATTTCGTCCATTCTAATCATCTTTCACAGACTGCCCAGCTCTTCGCTCAGTGCATGAACGAGAAGATGCCTCGCCAGGAGGGTATCCCCTCCGAGGTCCGCAGCTGGTCCAACTTCGTTGGCGGTAAGCTGCTGTAAATTGATAAATTCTTGCACAGAATGACAGAAACCCCCCGAATACGCCATGACACTACCAAGCGGGCCCGTTACCTCTTTCTTCTCAGCGAGGTAGTGGGTCAGGGGGTATCTTGTTGATAGAAGGCGTGCATTTTTCATTTCCCCCTCTATATTCTGTTTCTATTTATTGGACTTCTCATTTTGGACTTTTTTTTTCCCCCGCGGCGAAATGAGGTTGGGATTCAGAGCTGCCCTTTTGACTCCCTTTCTACTGATCTGTATCTGCCTAAACGAATTGGGTCTGCTTCTACCTGTTTTCTTTCCGGGACTTTATTTGTAGTCGATTGGTTTTGTGTTTCAGCGACAAAAGAACTTCTATATTATCCTTCTAAGAGGTGTGTAGTGTACGATGTACATTTTTCACCCATTTTGTTTCCCAAGATATCGTAGTACAAGTAGCTGTTCCCTCGTCCATTTTGAACCTAAGATCAACACCAAGAGTACCAGTAGTAAAATCAAAAATGTTAGGAACTCTGAACCTTCAAAAGCTACTCGTAAATAAATACGTGCTTGTGTGCGGCTCACAGCCTCACTTCAGGGAAAAATAAAATACAGATGACTAAGCATATCAGCATCATTCGACGGATATCAGCCAACGATGTTGACGATGGAATGCACACCAGGAACCATCCAAAATGTCAGTTAGGAACCCTCTACCAAATGTGACGACTAGAACAGAGTCTCGTGCCTCAGAAGGCATGGGCAATGGCCTGTTTGCCACCTCGGATATCAAGGTTGGCGAAGATGTCCTGCATGCCAAAGTTCCATTTGTGGCCGTTCTGGATACGTCGCGTCTTGATGATACTTGCTCCGGCTGCTTTGGAAAAAGGCAGATGGATATCGGCGCTGAGCTCAAAGCCTGTACTGGCTGTCGTGTGGTCAAATATTGTGATCGGGTGAGTTGAACAGCTATCATAGCACTTCTGCGGCATCATTTTGTGCCCTTGCTGGATATACCATTGATGTGGTTAATGGTGGAGAATATTGGTCAACCATATTGGGTAATGCATGATTTTGTTGAGCATCGGCTAATCAAATACCGACAGACCTGTCAGTCTAAAGATTGGAAATTTGCCCATTCCGGGGAATGCTCCATCTATCAAAAGGTGAAGCCCAATGTGTTGCCTAACAATGCGCGCGCGGTTCTGCGAATGGTCGTTCGTACCGGTCGTGGCAAGTATAGTTCTCAAGAGCTAGAGACCTTTTCCAATCTTGAGACACACATCAAGGAGATTCAGGAGCTTCAGGCAAATCTCGACCGCGTTATTATGACGTCGAGGGCTATCAAGAACTACTCAGAGTCGAACATGACTGAAGAAGCTATTATGACTTATGCGGCGAAGGTATGAAAGCTGAGGTTTTCGTATTTTGGGAAATCAACTGATCAATTTGTTAGCTTGAACTCAACTCATTCAATTTGACAACTGCACTTTATGACCGAATTGGATTATACATGCACCCGTACGCCGCTCTGATCAACCACAGCTGCGAATATAACTCCACAGTTGGCTTTGATGGAGAAGAGTTGTTTGTCAAGGCCATTCGTCCCATCAAAAAAAACGAGCAGATCTTCATCTCATACATTGACACAACGACGCCCAAAGAAATTCGCTGCAAAGAGCTGTCTGAAAGATATTTCTTTGACTGCAAATGCGTGAAATGCGAAAAGGGAACAGATACCCGAGAGGATAAGTTCCTTGAATCATCGTCAAAAGACGAGTCCGCCCTGGAAGAAGCCGAGCGAAAAGCACTAGAACTGATGCAATCCGCCAATGCTTCAAGCGCATCCCCCGAAGAAACAATTCAAAAACTCGAACAGGCCCTCCATACCTTGAAACAAACATCTATCTGGCCTCTTACCCGTCAACCATACGCTTCTCTCCGCGACGATTTGATCGTCGCTCTTCTCTCAGTCAACAGCTTCACCCGTGCTTTCATCCAAGCCGCAATCCGGTATCTCCGCGTCGACCCGATCCTATATAGTCCCGCACACCCGGTCCGACAAGTCCACGCCTGGATTCTGGCAAAATTGGCGATTTTTCTTTCACAGAGTTACGAGCCTGATCCCAAGGACCCGATTCAATTACACGACTTCGGGATCAACTTCCACTATATCCTCTGGTACATCCTGGCTGATCTTGCAAGCAAGCAAGCAGAGTCTTGTACCGTGCCAGGATTCAGGAGTTTGGTCGGTGCCAATTTTCAGCAAGTCCATACTGAGTTCAAGTCTAATGGTATTGATCCGAGTACCGCTAAGCCTCTTGTTAGTGCTGAGTGGAAGAAGCTTGAGCGATTGGTTCAGTTTGCGTTGGACAAGGAATAGACTTGTAATTCTTTGAATTGAAGGTGTCTATGGGTCTGTACTAGCAGATGTAAATAATTGAGTGGTTCCAATCAGATCCTATGCATGTTACTACTAGGTACTGCTAGTAATATGAATGAGTCGGGATTGCTCAGACCCATTCTCTAGCGACTGTATAATTACTAAATCTAAAGTATGGGTATAGACTTGGTAGTGATCACATTTATTGAGAGAACGTGATCGATTTACAAAGCAATGCACACCTGGGGTGTTCAACCATGCAGAGCCAGATACAAGACATAAGACCTGAAAAGCTGGAAGATCGGAGCAAAAACAAAAACTATGCAATATGTATATATACAATGTACAAAATCTCCAGCGAGCAGAATATCCAGTGGCTCACATGAGGCTTGATCGGCCACCAATCTCATTGGCAGCCTCGCCGTTAGGCATTTCACCATTACGACCGACAACAAACTCTCGATAAATTCCCTGGAGGCGTCGGCGCTCCGTATCGCTAAGCGAAGAGCGGGTGGTGGCAAGAGAGCGCTCAACATGCTCCCACCGTACGATGATTTCGTCGCGCATTTCGTCTGCAGATGCGTCGGCGCCGTTAGTGGCTGGGGCAGCCGCGGGACCGTTGTTGGCTGTGCCATTTTCAATCTGGCGTTGACGACGGCGCGAGTTCTTTATAGCTTCCAACTTGGCTGCGACTACAGCAGGAGATGGCAAGGTGGAAGAGCCAGATGCTTCCTCTTGTGAGGAGTAAAGGAATTGGATGAAAGATCTGCTGGAAGAGCTGGTGGAGGCATTCTTTGTAGCGTTTGACTTCGCGCCAGGCTTTTCATCGGCAGTGCGATCACCCAGTGCATCATGGACGGCCTCAAGGTGAGCGTTATACACAACGGCTTGGAGATCGGCTCCAGAGAGACCCTCCGTTCTCGAGGCGATTTCGTCCAAACGAGTTGCTACCTCATCGCTCATCTTCAGCTTCGAGCTAACTGCCTTGATGATGTCCACGCGGTCGGCATGAGAGGGCATGTCACACAACAAAGACTTATCAAGACGACCAGGACGTAATAGAGCAGGATCAATCAGATCGGGTCGGGATGTAGCTGCCAAGACATAGACGCCCGAGAGACCTTCCGCGCCGTCCATTTGGGTAAGAAGCTGGTTGACGACACGGTCAGTGACACCAGTAGAGTCATGTCCACGTTTAGGTGCGATACTGTCGAACTCATCAAAGAAGAGAATGCAAGGCCTCGCAGCCTGGGCTCTTTCAAAGAGATCGCGAACGCTCTTCTCACTGGCACCGATGTATTTGTTTAGAATCTCCGGACCTTTAACACTGATGAAGTTCAAACCACATTCACCAGCAACAGCGCTGGCCAACATCGTTTTACCACAGCCAGGAAAGCCGTACAGTAGCAGACCGGATCGTAACCGCAGAGGGCACTGTGCAAAGATTGGTGCATACTTTGTAGGATATTGCAGCGTCTCCAACAAGGTTTTGCGAGTTTCAAAGAGACCACCAATCGCCGAGAAGGTGGTTGTTGAGGAGGTAAGGGTGACATTGCGAAGAGATGCAGGAGTAAATCCTTTCAAGGCGCTGTCAAAATCTGCAGAGCCAAGTGTAATCATCTTTCCCTCGGATGATAGATCCTGAACAGATCGAATAAGAGCCTCGTTACGAGCGCGAGCAACCAGCAGAACAAGGTCACCAGGCATATAACCGTCAGTCTTACCAGCCAATTCGAGGAAATCGACATCCCGGTCTAAGACGAATCCATCACCACCGGATGAGCTGGGACGACTTCCAGGATTTGATGGATCGAGCCATGATTCCTGAGTAGACGAACTTATGCTGCGTACATGACCATTGAGAGACTCCGTGGGCTTGTCTTGGCTAGTCAACTTTTCCAGGACTTTGCGACGTCCGTCCTTGTCAGGAGCACGCATATTAATGATCTCGCGGACTACATGACCTCCGATGATCACGTTGTTTAAGGATTCCTTGTCCTGTGCGGTAGCCATCAAGACAACAGAAGAGTTCATTGAGCAATATTCGCGGACCATTGAACATATCACTTCACTGTTCTGACGACTGCGACCATTGTCATTTCCAACCTGCATCTCCGTCTCCGCCGGGCACAGTTTGTCAAGGTCGTCAAGGATAACCACTGCCCGACCACCAAGACGTGCGCACCACGAGGCGGACATGAACAAGCGGTTAAGGACTTCCTTGATGTTTGAGATCCTGGTCTCATCCGTGACAAGCTTGCGACAGGAAAAGTACCTCACATTATACAAATGTTCCTTTCGCAGACGACTAGCCAGAAGATGAGTCAATGCAGTCTTGCCAGCACCGAGTCCTCCAGTAAGCAAAATGGAAGAGGATTTGGTCAAGTTGGTGAGGGACTGAGAGATAATCTTGTCGATCCCCACCATTTGAGGGATCTCTGCTGGGATGGGGTCATCTGTAGGTAATGCGGAAGAGTTGATATCAGAGGGTTTGGCAATTTCAGCTTGGACCTCGAGATTGAGCTTAGCCTCAGAACCAAGAACCCAGCCAAACATCGTCTTAGCATCATCAGGGCCGCCCTTCAACGGGGGATCGAATCGAATGATGGCACCATCGAAGGAGGAAACAGAGGGGTGGTTGTCAACCTTTGGAAGAATCATTCCATCTGTCAGGGGCCCTGAAAATAGTCCAACATCTGACCCAGTGCTACCGTACAAAACCTTTAAGCGCTCGGCAAGGGCATCACGAGAAGCCGCAGTATCGGAGCCAAACTTCAGACCATCCTTCTTCTTTGACGGGTCGGCGATAAAAGGATAGAGCTTCAGTGTCTTGACAGCCGACCGATGCAGTTGTGGTGGTGCAGCTTCCACTCGAACGATACCCCCAACTAAATTGTCGGCACCGAGGGCATTGCACAGAAGGGTGGACATCGCCACATGGCTATTATCTGGAGCGTCTTCCCACGGAAGAAGCTTGGCCACGAGTTTCGTGGTTGGAGCGCCAGCTTCATTGTTCTTCTGCTCTTGCTGAGCTAGTTGTTGTTGAGGGTCCACCGGGGGCTTCAGACCCGAGGGCTGCACAATAGATACACATGCCCAGTTCGCGCCCCGTAATTCGTGAGAAGACAAGAGATCGGGATCGACCCAAATGCGGAGGCCTTCATTTTCGTCTTCTTCGATCTCTGGCTCAAACGTCTCAGCTGCCGTGAGGCGATCAACGCCTCTCAGGTATAAGCAACCTCGGCTACTGGATTCCGAGCGGCTGCTCTTGGGACGAACTGTACTACTGCCGCTTCTACCACCTGCACTCCTTCTGCTACTTCCAGTCGTGCTTCGACTGTCACCGCGCGAAGATTTGGAAGTCTTAGATCGCACCTTCGGCGCAACAATAACCTCGGCATCTGGCGCAATCTTCGCAAAGGGAGATGTGGTTGGTGGAATGGGAGTGAGGGATGTGACAATAATGTTTGCGGTGGATGTAGGGGAGAGATGGAGCGCCAATGGGTGCATATGTTCCTCCTGTCCGGCATCATAGGAAGGGTTGGGGAGGGCGCGGATTTGCGATAGGAGGTTGAGCTCGAGGAAGGTGGCGTGAAGTTCGATGACTATAAACACAGTATTTAGCAACAAGGCCTGAAATAAGAGCCGTGTAGAAGAAACATACTCTCCCAGTCCTCCGGAGTTAAGGGTTCGATATTGATGGTGTGCGCGACAGGTGGATCGAGATGTACAAGAAGCCCGACCTGCAAGGGAGTTAACTACCCCACATTCAGAATTTCAATCAATATGGGTGTTGATGCATACCCTCTGTCCCTCCGTGAGGCCAAGAAGTCTTCCAAAGGTCGTATCAATCTCGACAGTAGATATCTCTTGTTCTCTAGAGAATCCTCCATCTCGAGCAACGACTGGTGCAAGCTTGCGCTTGCTTGGCATGCCTGTCCATCCTAGGTAGCAAGATCGTTGCGGCGGAGCTCCATTGGCTTTGCCACTAGTAGGCTTGAATTGAATTTCAATGATCACATTTTGGGCGGGCTGTGACAATAGGGCATTAGCTAGGAATGCGGGATTGGCCGACGGATGGAACTGCTTACCGTATTGGCATTGACCAGCAAAGAGACGAGTGATGGTGGAAGGTTCACAAGACAATTCTTCAACGGAACAAAGGCTACTTCGGCCGTTGTAGAAGGCTTCTTGGGCGCCATTATCAAGGCGCAAAGCTATTGTCGCAAGCAGAATGAGAGAGTGAGGAGTAGAACATCCCCCGGACATCCCACTCCACACTCCTCCCAGTAACCTCGGCCCGTGACAGTCAGGTGACTTATCCACGGCCGACGGAGATACTTAGTCATCGTTCATTAGTCATCAAATCAAGTCAGCATTCCGAAACGCGCTGCGACGCGTTCTTTTCGCGTGCCTTCCTCGTTCACGCGTCAAGGTTGCCGGGTTGCCCTTGCCCACCGAAATGCGCTAGGGGCTGAGCCTTTCTTCTCGGAAGCCCACTCTCCACCACTTTGCGTCTTCAATATCCATCCTGCACTTCGGAGCAATCCAACCCCACCATTCATCATGGCTTTGCTCCAGTATCAAGCGCCGGTTGATTATGCCGCGCAATTGGATGGCTTCAAGGATTTTCTTCAGCACTTCAAGACCCTTCAGTCGTCTTCGGAAGCTGCTGCGACCGAGGCCATGGAGGATCTGAACATTGATGGAAATCGCACTAGCGATGAGTACGACTTTATGGATGATGTTGATGATGGAGAGGGAGCGCAGACCCGTGGTGCCAGGAGGCGCCGTGAGCCAAAGCTCAAATACATGCAGATTCTGCAGGATGTTTCCAACCGTGATTCTGCGAACATTATCATTGAGCTTGACGATCTGGATGTTGTGAGTTTACCCCATTTCATCTTTATTTGTCAATTGTCACCGCCAACTAATCGTCTCGATGTATATAGTACGAAAAATCCCTGCCGGAGGAACAGCAATCACTGAACCTTGTTGGTTCGATCCAGAAAAACACCAAGCGCTACGTCGATGTCTTCTCGCAAGCAGTGGACGCGGTCATGCCCAAGGAAACAAAGGACGTTACGTATGCGCACCCGCAATGGAACAATCAGTCGTTGTAGCAGTGAACTAATATAACACGCCACTACAGGTTCAAGGATGATGTCTTGGATGTCATCATGTCGCAGCGTGATAAGCGTAACGAGACTTTGGAAATGGCTCAGGAGGCCGACATGGATGCCGCAGACCCGTCTTCCATGTTTCCTGCTGAGCTTACCCGTCGCTACACCCTGAATTTCAAGCCTCTTACTCCCTCTGGGTCTAGTGACGATCGAGCCGGTAAGGCTCTCGCGGTTCGAAATGTCCGCGGCGAACATTTGGGTAGCCTGATCACTGTTCGCGGTATCACCACTCGTGTCTCTGATGTTAAGCCCGCTGTGCAAATCAATGCCTATACTTGCGATCGATGCGGTTGTGAGGTTTTCCAGCCCATTACCACAAAGCAATTCCTTCCTCTCTCGGAGTGCCTGTCCCCCGAGTGCAAAGTCAATAACTCAAAGGGTCAGCTTTTTCTCTCGACTCGCGCCTCCAAATTCGTCCCCTTCCAAGAGGTCAAGATTCAGGAAATGGCAGACCAGGTGCCTGTCGGCCACATCCCTCGCACTCTCACAGTTCACTGTCACGGTGCCCAGACCCGCCAATTGAACCCCGGTGATGTTGTTGACATTGCTGGCATCTTCCTGCCTACTCCTTACACTGGATTCCGTGCTATCCGTGCCGGTCTTCTGACTGATACCTACCTGGAAGCTCAACATATCACCCAGCACAAGAAGTCCTACAACGAGATTGGTATGGACAGCCGAACCTTGCGCAAGATTGACCAGCACATGAAGTCGGGCAACATGTACGAATATCTTTCGCGATCTATTGCCCCCGAAATTTTCGGCCACCTCGACGTTAAGAAAGCACTTCTCTTGCTACTTATTGGTGGTGTCACCAAGGAGATGGGTGATGGTATGCACATTCGCGGCGATATTAACATTTGCCTGATGGGTGACCCTGGTGTGGCTAAATCCCAGTTGCTGCGTTATATTACCAAAGTTGCCCCTCGTGGAGTGTATACAACTGGTCGTGGTAGCAGTGGCGTCGGTCTTACTGCCGCTGTGATGAGAGATCCAGTCACCGACGAGATGATGCTTGAGGGTGGTGCTCTTGTCCTTGCAGACAACGGTATCTGCTGTATCGATGAGTTCGACAAGATGGATGACTCTGACCGCACTGCGATTCACGAAGTTATGGAGCAACAAACTATTTCTATCTCCAAGGCCGGCATTACCACCACGCTGAACGCTCGTACATCGATTCTGGCCGCTGCTAACCCGCTATATGGTCGATACAACCCCCGAATCTCGCCTGTGGAGAACATCAACCTTCCTGCCGCTCTTCTTTCTCGTTTCGATGTCATGTTCCTGCTTCTTGATACCCCCACCCCCGAGGGTGACGAGGAGCTTGCCAGCCACGTTACCTACGTCCACATGCACAACAAGCACCCTGAAAACGAGGATGCTGGAGTCATGTTCACTCCTCACGAAGTTCGCCAATACATTGCCAAGGCACGGTCCTTCCGACCTGTTGTGCCTTCCAGCGTTTCTGACTACATGGTCGGCGCGTATGTGGCCATGCGCAAGAGACAAAAGAAGGATGAGGCAAATAAGAAGCAATTCTCCCACGTTACACCTCGTACTCTTTTGGGTATCGTGCGTCTCTCGCAAGCCTTGGCTCGCCTGCGCTTCAGCGAGGAGGTCGTTCGCGAGGATGTTGACGAGGCTTTGCGTCTCATTGAAGTCAGCAAAGCTTCTCTGTATAACGATGGCGAATCTGGCGTCGACCACACGCCTAGCAGCAAGATTTACAAGTTGATTGGTAGCCTGCGTGAGAGCGGCGCTGCGGCAATGGGAGATGGTGACGACAGTGAGATGAGCATCAGACGTATCCGCGAACGTGTTTTGGCCAAGGGCTTCACCGATGACCAACTTACCACCACTCTCCACGAGTACACTGAGCTAGGCGTAAGTTTTGATTATACCCTTTGCATGTCCGAATATGTGCTAATTATATTTTACAGGTCTGGCTTATTACTGGCGAAGGCTCGCGTCTTGTGTTCGTTGAGGGTGACGACGAGATGGTTGCTTAACGAAGATACTTTACTTTTGCCTCTACAGTGCTATTTTTCTGTCTTCTCCGGTGTTTTATTGCGTGTCTTGAGATGCATCAGTGGAACCGGTAGATTCTTGGGCGATGGGTGTTTAGGAGTCTTCGTGGGATCAGGGACTGGTTTGTACTATGGTTGGTTGATAAAAAGAATATCAAATTCCAATTTAATCTCATTTACCTATGACGATTTTTTTTTGTCTTTGTAATTTTCTTGTCTTTCTTAACAATCTTCACCCAAAGAAAGCGTTCACTTAAAGGAGCGCAGAGTCAAACGTCCCTTCAGTCTGGCCGTGTGACGAGAACCAACTTCGTCCTTTCAGACGATCCGTTCAGAGACAATCTTATATTAACTTAACGTACTGCCTACCAGTAGTACCAGCGCTTGTCCCTACTACTAGATACCCTTGACATGATCCAAGTTCCAGTGAGTCCTTAAACAACACACTTATTATACAGCTGGACCTCCCTGCATAACTGGGACGGAGCGGCGTAAGGGTTGTCGCACAAGGTGTTACACTTTGTCTTCTCAGGCACGAAGACCAGAAACTCGTAATTAGGCATCGGCAGGCGGAATTGCGAGTAAATGTCATTATTGCGCTTGGAAGCTTTATAGCCGGCACGGCAGGCACAGTGAAAAGTGCTTCCTGTGTTGATGCAGGAGGTGGTGATGTCGCAGCTATTCTGGCCGGACAGAGGATTACAAGTACCACATTTTGGTGGACTTGCAGGGGCAGGGTTTGCCAAAGCCAGAGTGGCCAGGGTGAACAGCAGAGTAGTAACAATAGAGAATTGCATAGTAGCGAATGTGGAGGGGTGAAGTGTTCAAGCAAAGACTGAGGCTTGAGAATTATAGTAAGAAGAATTGATCCGGGGGTAGGAAGGTTAGCTTGAGGGCAACTTGCTTCTCTTTATACCTTTTCCCCTGCTTACTCTTCGACAGCAGACAGAGCTGAGTTGTCGATTGCCAGAATCATCAAGATGCAAAGTATCTCGATACTGTCTAGACCTCCAGGCGGATCAAGAATATCACGAGATTCTCGATTGTCATCTCCATTGGGAAGAAAAAGCACAGGACGCCAATTAGGTAAATCAATGTCACCCATGGATACGATCTCTCTGAACCCCAGATCTATGGAAATTTTCAAGTTTGTTTGGGTGATAGGATAGGCCGGGGATGCAGAGCCACCACACCCGGCTTTGGGCGCAGCGTAAATACGAGATCTGGAACAGGGACCTTTGAGACACCTCCAGTGTCTATCGATTAGTGCTGGGAGGAGTCTCGCCGGCACAGACTGGGGGACCCTTCAGAACGCACAGTTGAGGCTTTCAAGTCTGGAGATGTACCCGATTGAGTATCTGATTGATGTTCGCGGGGTTGCATGTCTCACTTGAGTAGCCCTAATTGGACTCAAGACTAAGTCTATTATGTTGAAGGGAGTGGAATGCGGGGAAAATATTCTAAACGTCTCTAACTTACACCTTCTCAGAGTCATTTATTTCTTATATTTGGGTCTTTATCCAACAATTGGAAACTTTTGATTCTGTTGGTGATACTATAACCATGCTTCTACATGATATGAACAGAGTTGCTGGATACGAACTATGAATAGAAATAGTTTGCAGGATTCAGCAACGCCAAACCTTGAGATTGACAAGTCTGAATTATTCAACTTAAAGTTCTAGCTGGACTCGGTCAGCTGCAAGCTCGTTATGCACTTCCAGTTTGGGGATTTCTTCAGTCCTATGTGGTTGGCCTTGTTTTGAATCCTTCGCCCTTGGTGTTGTGAGTTTGATCCCATGTGCTATGTGGCAACTGTCATCCTCTTTATACCTTGTTCTTTCATGTAACGAAATCTGCTTCGCATCTCGGCCCTCGGCAATATGCCAGGGCGCCTGACTTGATCTATTTGATGTGACGGAGGCTGCCTGTGCAGACTGTGGGGAAGTGGAGCTGATACACGTCAGGATATGCACTTTGTACTCCTTGTAGCTTTAGTAGTAATAGTTAGTTCCTCAGGCTAAAGGCAGGTAAAATTATCCGATACTTAGATCCGTATCTGCATGCACTTTCTAGCAACCGGAATTACGAGTCTAAGTCCATCGGTCAGACTTGCTGGTTCCTCTTCTATATTGGTGCAAACCATTCAGAATCGGACGAATTTTTTGGAAGAGCCCTCTGATTGACTGCTTCCAACATTTCTACTCCAGCAGTACTCCAGTGGTACTCTACTAGTTATGTATATCATGTAGAATACTTTAATTGCAAATTGCGTAGTATGTTATGTATGCTCCCGACGATGTAGATAATTTCAAAAAGGGAGAGATCAAATATCTCCCATCCCAAGCTGAAGGTAACAGAGAGCCCTAAATTCCCACCAACTCATCTCAACTGGCCGCTCTCCAACCTCGAGCCTAAAGATGCGTTTTGGACCCTTCAGGCTCACCAATCAAACGCAGAAAGCTTCCATGTACCTCATCAGTCAGATCACTGGCTTGCATGCTTCGTCCTTTGAGCTCGAAAGCCTTGCGCGAGCACTCTCTAGTAATAGCACTACCAGCCCATGCGGCCAGAAGAAGAGTAGTCCCAGGGGACATTCGCTTGTCTTTGGATTCCAGCTCGTCTTGGACATCATCCTTGCTCTGTGCATCCTTGCCATGGTCTTTTTCTCCCGAGTCCCACAACTTATTATGGTAAGCCGCTCGCCAGGCGAGTAAGGTACCCAGAGATCCTGTCAAGGTGTCTCCCTGTCCACCACTGCGTTTAAGCCCTCCTTGGACATCTGAGACGATACTGGTGACCCCATTGGAGATCACGTCGTGAGATCCTTTTTGAATAATAGTCACACCACCCAAAGCTTTAGACAGCTGCTCACATGCATCGGACTCTTTGTTGCACTTGTCGTTGTCTCCATCCTTTGTGATATCTGCCTGGCTGGATACCTTGATTCCCAATGCCTGCGCCAAACGACCGAATTCAACGACGTTTGGAGTCAAGATACAGTCCTTATAGCCCTTGATGAGACCAGGGTCTTCTGTTACAATGAGCAGTCCATCCGCATCCAGCACAAATGGAACTGATCGTGACCGTGCTGCCTTGATCACCTCTGCAACTACTTTGAGCGTGACCCCATCACGACCGAGTCCAGGTCCTATGACGAGAGCGTGCAACCGGGAAAGCATGCCGATAATAGGCTCTGCCAATGAAGGGGCATCAATGGACTTGGGATCCTTGACTGTCTCTGTGCTGGGCAATAGTGGATGCACCATGAGGTTAGGAGAATAGCTTTTGACAACCTGAAATCACATATATCAGCAAGCGCATTTCTATCAAGCTGATTTTCTTGAGTATACCGGTGCTGCAGACCGTTCACATAGAACGTGGCTCTGGAAATAGTCAGACTAGCAAATGCATTTGACGACGCTCGCCAACATACCATGTCACATCCTATAAGTCGAGTTAGTGATGATCATTTTGCGGAATCCAATGGGCTTTTTTCCAGATACCTAGCTTGGCAGAGGCTATAGCCGAGAAATATGGGGCTCCGGTATAGCTTCACGAATGTCAGTCGACTATCCAGAGGCAGTAATATCATACATACTCAGCACAGCCTCCGATGACCGCCACCCGTCCAAGTTGTCCTACTCAATTGTCAGTTTCTACGTATGATTTCAGCGCCAGGAAACTCTGGTGCTCCCAGGGTTTGACTGCCATTTCGAACCTTTGTGGAATTTCTCTAGCATTGGCGGCACAATTTTGCGCGCCTTGCTGAAAAGAATCTTCGAAGAGGTCGATATGTGATGAACAGGCTCCATTGTTGATACTTGAGCGGAAGGATTAATTAGACAAGAGAAAGCGCTCAGCAGATTTCTTGGGTTGAAGAATGAATAAATGAATAACTAGAGAACGTTTGCAAACAAGTGAGTTGGGGTGATGTCACGCCCAAGTGGGGCCCCGCCGGTAGACGACCGGTTTGGCGGTGGTTTTGTATAAAACAACTTCAAAGCAGGTTGGGATATCCACTGCATACCAGAAAGTACGTTTTGTTATAAGAAACTGCTTATGAGGACCCGGAAGTAAGTACTGAATTTGGTATTTATCAACGCCCGCTATGAGTGGTTCAAAAAGATTCCTGTGGCAGGGCTTCTTGTAATCAAATGAGTTGTCCGGTCTATCGACGCTTGAAAGATGAAAGAAAGACAATATAAAAACAAAGAGAAAGAAGAAGGGGGAAAATATAGAGAGCTAGTAGAGAGAGGGGGCTAGGGAGAAAAGTAAAAACGCTCAGAATGCTTAGTAGAAACACCACCCAACTAACAAATGACAGAACAAGACATACGAAACGCAAGAATGCAAGCGGCCGATATTAACGTTTGGTTCGAGATGCGAGGGCTGCTAGTTTGTTTTGTCGTTCCAACTTCAACTTCTTTGCAGCCATCTCCATGCGCAGTTCTTCTTCATCTTCGCGTCGAGCTGTCTTCAGTGCGGTATCTTCTTCTAGGTTCACATCATCGAACCCGGCCTCCATATCAGCAGAAGAATCCGAGTAGTAATCATCGTAACCATCGTTGTAGTCGCCCTCATCCTCCTCATCAGTCCCGAGATATTCATCCATACGGCGTTTGCCATGCTGCCGACGATCGTTGGAGGGTCGGTTACTCGGCAAGTTTGCGGTCCCACGATATCCGACTGGCTCTGGTGTTCGTGAGGGCTTGGCCGTGCCTCTATATTCGGGTGCGTCGGGTTCTCCCTTCTTCGCGGCAACCTTGCCTTTCGATGCTGCGCTTGGTTCAAATCGCTTGGCCTTTCGATCATTTTTCTCCTTTTCCCGGGCCTCCAAAAGTTGTCGCTTTTGTTCCACCTTGCTAAGTTTCTTTTTAGGAGCGACCTGCTGGTTTCTAATAACGCCCACTTGAGTTGGCGCCTTGCCTTGCGCAGCTTTGGCTGCTTCCATCAGAGCTGCGTATGAGCCCTTTGGTGGCGCTTTTGCTGGGGGTGCAGGTTTGGCGGGAGCGGCCTTTACGGCCGCAGGTTTGTTCAAGACTGGCCTTGACGAAGCAGACTTCGTTTGACTGAGTGGTTCATTCTTTGAGACGGGGTTGGGGGAGGCAGTCTTCGATTTAAGACTCGGTGCCGAAGCTGATCTGGGAGCAGTTGAGGTGGGTTTCGCTGTGCCGGAGCCGGAGGTATTCACAAGTCTCGTAGAAGGCAGGTTGCCGTTATTTTGGCCGTTGGGTCTGGAGACACGTGGTAGCTGATCCTCGGCTTTGCGCTTTGTTCCTCCGCTGCTAATTCCACCCGCTGGTCCATTCGAAGAAGGGCGTCGAGCAGGGTTCGGCAAGTCGCGAATATCTTTCTTTGGTGTTGAGGAAGTCGCTGGCGGTGCGGGTGGTCGAGATAGTGGGGGTTGGGAACTCGTGGTCGACCCGAGGGACGAGAGGACGGAGTCAAGGAACTGATGAAGGCGTTAGAAGACAGAAAGGTTCAAAGAGGATAACACAGCCCTACACTCATCTTGAAACAGGCGTAGGAGTTTAAGTAATCTTAATATCAAGTGTTGAGAGGACAGCAAGGAAAATAAGAAGCCGTTTACCGTCGATGGTTGGTTCGACTAGATAGCTTCATGACTCCGAACGTGATCCCATATAATGGAGACCTTGACAAGGCGCGGAGGGCTACTCCCGAGTAGATAATTCGAGATTTGATAATTATAAAGCAGTTGTCCGCCCGCAGACCTCAAGCAGTGAATAGAGACGAGGCAACCAATATGGGCGGGGATCTAACAAAGAACCAGCAATCGAGTCCGCGATGGCAAGATATCACGTGACAGAAAACACGCGCCACATTCGCTTAGGTTTTCTGCCGGGCGGTGACACAGCCACAGCGAGCCGCAACGCACTTTTCTCGATTTTCATCGGCCCGCTATAACTTCTCTAACCACCTTTCGAACTCGACGTTGCAGTCTCCGCCCAACTTGCGGTTAAATCGATTGTTTCTCAGGTTCAGTATCAGACAAACAAAGGTGCGTCCCTATTCTCGAAACTGCACTCGAAACTCTTTATTTGAGGTGTACCTCCTACAAAATTCGACATCGACACTAATGAACGAATCTTCCAACAGTCTCTTTCAAAATGAAGCACCTCGCAGCCTACCTTCTGCTCGCTCTGGCCGGCAACGCCGAGCCCTCCGCCGCCGACATCAAGGCCGTCCTCTCCTCCGTCGGTATCGATGCTGACTCTGAGCGCCTCGACAAGGTCGTCGCTGAGCTCCAGGGCAAGGACATCCAGGAGGTCAGTTTTTGCAGTCTACATGCGCCATATTCAACGAGCGCTGTCACTAACTTCACTTTCAGTTGATCTCCGAGGGTACTACCAAGCTCGCCTCCGTTCCCTCCGGTGGTGCTGGTGGTGCTGCCGCCCCCGCTGCCGGTGGTGACGCCGCTGCCCCCGCCGCTGAGGAGAAGAAGGAGGAGGAGAAGGAGGAGTCCGATGAGGACATGGGCTTCGGTCTCTTCGACTAAATGCATTCCTCTCGGAACCTCAAAAAGTGATGACATGGGGGAACAGACATCTGCATGGTACAATCAGTTCGGGAGACATCTCCGCCGGCTGGTTCCTCAAATGTGCATGGTTCATGCTGTTCTGATGCAGTTACGACTTTCTCATACGTGAGCTGAAAATGGCTCTAGGCAATACAGATTCATCTGTCCTCCACAAAATATCTTTTGCGTAGATTGTATCATTGATTGTAGATTGAATTCAAAATGTTTGTATGTCAGGTAATCTGAAGTACATTGATTTATCAATTTACTAGGCCAATCCGCCAGAAATTGGCGTCAGCTATATCATCAAATCTATTTCTATATCCCGTTTAGATCCATATAGATGGGATAGCCATTCCGATGCATTGTAGTTGCTGATGACCCTCAAGGGAACCCTAGATCGCCCATTCGGTATCATCGATACAATGAATAAATTTCAAGGTACAGCCAGTCCCATAGAAAATGTGGAGAAGACTGGATTCTCTTGAACCTTATTAATGGAATGTGACAATACATTACCGTTCTGGCCCATTGTTCCCAAATGAGACTAGCGTGTTAGGGCTCGAACCTACCCGTCGCTTAGGCGAGCCCTTCCCACCTCACCAGTTTGGTGGCCAGAGACGATCCGCCCAGCGACACGACAATCTCCGCCAACCCATCTTCCTTCGCTTTTCGAGGTACCGTCGAGAAGCGTGCTCCAAGGAAACCACCGCTAAAATGGCTGACCACGAATACGTGAGTTTGACACTTTGATGTCGCACATTCTGTCCTGAAGATGCTAATGAAGATTCTCTAGAACGCCGAGGAGGCTGCCGGTATGTCTTGAATCACCCATTACTTTTTCCCTGCATCAAACCCGCCGCCCGATGAGAGTCAAGCCACTGGAATTATGCGACCTGGATTTGGAGATGGAACGATGAAATCGAGAGGACGACAGACGACATATTTGAATGGCTTCGACGAAGGGGGAAACCAGGCGCACACAACAACCGAAAGAGAACACGAGTCGCTGACAGTTCGTCTGCATTACAGAGATCAAGAAGAGAAGACAGTTCCGCAAGTTTTCTTACCGCGGCATTGACCTCGACCAGTACGTTCACTCGCCAACCCCCACTCGCCCGCAAAAAAACTGTTTCGCAGCACACGCCAGCTACCTGGAGGATGAAAGGGAATTAGTTGATGTAATCTCAGATGAGATTAATCTATCCTTTAGTCTGCAAGGGTATCTGGTCGTTTCGCTGCCGAAATGCTTGGGATTTAAAAAATTTCCGCCAAACAAAAAGCAAACTAACTTTGATTGTTAGGCTCCTCGACCTTTCCTCCGAGCAGCTCCGTGATGTCGTTCACGCTCGTGCCCGCCGTCGCTTCAACCGCGGTCTGAAGCGCAAGCCCATGGGTCTCATCAAGAAGCTCCGTAAGGCTAAGCAGGAGGCCAAGCCCAATGAGAAGCCCGACCTCGTCAAGACCCACCTCCGTGACATGATTGTCGTTCCCGAGATGATCGGCTCCGTCATCGGTATCTACTCCGGAAAGGAGTTCAACCAGGTTGAGATCAAGCCTGAGATGGTTGGCCACTACCTGGCTGAGTTCTCTATCTCCTACAAGCCCGTCAAGCACGGTCGCCCCGGTATCGGTGCCACCCACTCTTCCCGTTTCATCCCCCTGAAGTAAACGACCTCAACGATTCCCCTTGGAGTGGCGCGTGGTGGAGAAAGGTGCTGGGAAACGAAAAATGGAAGCCAGTACTGTTTCGTTTTGGGTTCCTTTATTCAGCTTGTATTTCCAGAGCGAATCGGCTGTTTCCATTTCAATAAAGATCTTGTCGGCATGAAAACAAAAATTTTTACTTGAATGTTCACCTCTAGTCTTCGTATGGGTCAATAATTCTGTTCTTTCGGGCAAGAAACAAGTAGTATCGAAGTTCTCTATGCGCTGGTAATGACTCGGCGTGAAGTATTGCTGTACTTCTACTATAAGAGTAGTCCTAAATAATGTTTACAAACTCCATGCACTGTTGAACCCAGGTCTTACAAACTGAATTTGGGGATTTGTGAATGAGCCGCCGTTGACGGTCTCCTTTCCAGCATCTTTCTATTCTATGTCCACCCGGTGTTTCTAGTTATCTCTGTCAATGAAACTGCAACGGTCATTTATTCTCTATAATTTTACCTACGTCTATGTCACGGGTATCGCAATAATAAGATCCCTGACTGCGCCTACCCGCTCAGTGAACGGGCCCGTTCTTCAAGAATCAGTCTGTTATTACTAGTGTCTGGTTTGATTTATCTTCCCTCTCCACTTAAGAGAACAGTATTGTTATCCTAGTGTCTGTTGCATGGTTTCTGCATGGTTAGTTGATTCTGACACAGTATTGGCGACACAGCGAACTATATATATAGTGAACTATTGCTTAATATAATGCCAGTCTGGCAATATTGACAGCATAATGCTGTCTACAAATTTGATCTGGTTTAACCCACACCCGCAGAGAGTGTGTAAGAACATTAAGCATCAGGTATTGATTGGCTTCCATAAAGGGTTACCTTTCATTGTTCTTGTGTTCGGAATACCGTAATTCACAGGTCCGCTATTTACCATCTACGGACTGGCCAGGTCATATCTTGCAATACTAGTAGTATTGCAAGATATGACCTGGCCAAGTATTGTTCGTTAGTTAAACCTTCTAAATTTGGTGAAAATACGCTCTTGGTCTCAGTGAATTGATTCCTGCAATCACTTAGGGTAGTTCAAGTATAAATACTAGCTCACCTTACCCATGAATGATCGTGTAATGGTATTATGTCGAATTTATGTACGGGCGCAAGAGAATGTAAACCCGAGGAAGGTCGACACTAGGGAATATACTGTAATGGGGAAAGGCTGCCTGCATGTCTGAGGCTGAGACTATCTAATGAGATTAGCCTATTTGGGCGTGCCAAGCCCTAGTAGGTCTTCAGGCCATCTTAGATAGTATCATCAATGTTATTATATATGCTACGTGCTTCAGAATATTCGATAAGGGGAAGTGAAGCTGTTGCTACGGTGGTTGTTCTGTTCCTTTTGTCCTTTGCCTCATTCGACCCGTACGTCCTGATCGTGTTGCCTCGAGCATCCTATCCCGTTTCAATACGTACATTCTACGAATCCGCTCAAAGTACTCACCGGCTAACCATATCATGACTCAACAAATCTCGCGGATTATTTGGATGTTGAAAAATTAGATCCTTCAAATTATTGTTGAATAATCTGGAATATGATATGCACGGCTAGTGTGAGAAACCTCAATCTTGATTCCACTAAGTACAGAACTCCGCGGAGTAGTTCGTACCCCGGCCTGCACTGTAGATCAACCTTGCAAACGCCAAATGTGCCAAGGGTTCATCTGGCATATTCCATAAAATTTCTTTATTCTCAAGAGTTACACAAAGCCAAGCGAAACCCTATGGAGTAAAGCATATGGAGTATTCAGTATTAAATATGTTAGCATGCTGCTGCGAGGGTGCTGATTAAAGTCCGATACGTCCGGCTGCAAGTGGAGGCCGATTCGGGTATTGGTCAGACTTCCCCAACGGTTGCAACGATGGACCGAGGCAACCCTGTCAAAGTACCGAAATTGCGGAGAAAGCACCGCTACTATTTGATCTCTGACTCGTATCTTTTTCATTTACTCTTAATATCCGATATACCTTTTCATATATCATCTAATTCACGGCCTACCGAATCTCATATCCCTCGCGTCCTTTTGACAGCTCTCAGCACCCCGGATCGGCGCTTGGCTTCTTCTTCCCCGCAATATGCCTGTTGCCTCCTACTACCCCAAGGTCGACATCCCAAATGTCGACCTCTGGTCATTCCTGTTCGAGCGTCAGGATAGGCCTTTCCCAGATGACAAGAGTGAGTCACTTGGCGCCGGCAAAATAGTCTCTAGAGCCGTCAAATTTACTAACTCTTACCCTTCTTAGTCCTTTACCAGGATGCCGAAACCCAGCGACACTATACCTATCAGACCCTCAAAGAATCGTCTTTGGAGTTTGGAAAAGGACTAAAAGCAACATATGACTGGCGCAAGGGCGATGTTCTGGCTCTCTTCACTCCCAACAGCATTGACACCCCGGTGCTAATGTGGGGAACACTCTGGGCTGGTGGTATCGTTTCCCCCGCCAACCCAGCCTATACGGTTGAAGAATTGGCCTTCCAACTTAAAAACTCTGGAGCGAAGGCTCTTGCAACACAAGCCTCCGTTATTTCTGTCGCCGCCGCTGCGGCAAAGAAGGTCGGAATCCCTGAAGACCACATCATTCTCATTGGTGACGAGCGGGATCCCGAGGCTCGATTCAAGCACTTCACATCTGTCAGGAATATCTCCCGTGCTACTCGCTATCGTAAGCAGAAGATTGCACCCGAGAGTGACCTCGCATTTTTGGTCTACTCTTCCGGCACTACTGGTGTACCTAAAGGTGTGATGTTGTCTCATCGGAATATTGTTGCAAATATCCTCCAGCAGGTCACCGGTGAAGGTGGTAATCTCAGTTGGAATGGGGGCCCAGATGGAACTGGTGACAAGGTTTTGGCTTTCCTGCCATTCTATCACATCTATGGTATGCGTTATTCGCAATTTGAACGCGGTGACCAGGTCCTGTCGAATGCTTTTGCTAACGTGTGATCACTCAATTAGGGCTAACCTGCCTCATTACCCAAGCTTTATACAAGGGTTATCACCTCATCGTCATGACAAAGTTCGATATCGAGAGATGGTGCGCGCATGTGCAGAAGTACCGCGTGACCTTCAGTTACATCGTACCTCCTGTCGTACTTCTTCTGGGAAAGCACCCGGCGGTCGACAAATATGATCTATCTAGCCTGCGCATGATGAACTCTGGAGCTGCACCACTCACGCAGGAGCTGGTGGAAGCGGTGTACTCTCGCATCAAGGTTGGAATCAAGCAGGGATATGGTCTCAGCGAGACTAGCCCCACGACCCACTCGCAGCGATGGGAGGACTGGCGTGAGCACATTGGCTCCGTTGGCCGTTTAATGCCCAATATGGAGGCTAGGTACATGACCATGCCCGAGGATGGTTCGGATCCCAGCGAGGTCAAAACTGGGGAGGTTGGCGAGTTGTATCTGCGTGGTCCCAATGTCTTCCTTGGTTACCACCAAAACCCGACGGCCACCCAGGAATGTCTTTCCGATGATGGCTGGTTCCGGACTGGCGATGTTGGCTACCAAGACTCCAAAGGAAACTTTTTCATCACGGATCGTGTGAAGGAACTCATCAAATACAAGGGATTCCAGGTCCCACCTGCTGAATTGGAGGGTCTTTTGGTCGATAATGAGGCTATTGATGATGTCGCTGTGATTGGTATTGAGAGTGAGGCGCACGGCTCTGAGGTGCCCATGGCCTGTGTCGTTCGTAGCGCCAAGAGCAAATCCTCCGGTACCAGTGAAGAAGAAGAGGGAGCTAAGATTGTCAAGTGGTTGGATAGCAAAGTTGCCCACCACAAACGTTTGCGCGGTGGAGTGCGTTTTGTCGACGCTATTCCCAAGAATCCAAGCGGCAAGATTTTACGGCGCATGCTGAAGCAAAAGTTCAAGCATGAACTCGCAGCACCTAAGGCCAAGCTATAAATTCTAATCCTCAGAAGATAAATAAAGAATTACATAGATCACAGATTTTGAAAGAATATTATTAAATTGGTTTACCGAAATATGTTCCTGTCTCGTTCAGTCTGTCCACTACCCTTTGACCACAGAACTAGTGTACGACGCTAGATGTTGATCTGGTTCAAGAAAAGAACCTCTTCACCATACCATCAACATCCTCACCCTCAACAGCATCGATCTTCTCGGTGGCAACCTTCTCAACAGCCTCTTCGACTGGGACATCGCCATTAACCAGGTCGATCCAGCCCTCAGTATCGGCGCGTGCAAGCAACTGGTCCGCAACAATCGCCACATCTTCACGAGTAACACTTCCACGACCCTTAGGAGTCTTGCCAAGTTCGACCTTTCGAGTAGCGGGCTCTTCAGTAAGTAGTCCAGGTCGCAGGTTGATCGCCTGGAAAGGGCCGGAGGAGCTTTGCTTGCGACGGGCTGCCAGTGCCGTCATATACTCGTCGGCCTCTTGCTTAGCCTTGGCATAGGTGGGAAGAACTTCGGTGTTCATGCGCACAATACCTGCCCATTGATCGTCTGGGATCCAGGAGGGCTGCTTCTTGCGGCTACCAAGATAAGAGACCATCAAGAACTTTGTCACGCTGGGCGAAGCGAAGGAGGCAGTCATGAAGTGCTTTGCTGCTTCTTGGTCTATGGCAATTGTTCTGGCAGGTCCACCCTTGCCTCCGGCACCTGTTGATTAAATCCTCATGATCAGTAACTGCATCAATTCCATTAAAAACCAATGTTAATTGGTGTGGATTAACATGGGAAGTTGTGTTTAGAATGAGTGGCGCGTTCAGCGGCGCCAAAGTGGGGGAGGGACATGAGCGTACCGGCGGACCAGACAACGTAATCTGGAGTGACAGTATCCAGGATTTTCTGGGCATCGGATACAGTCTTGATATCTTCTAAACTGGAGACCAACACATTCAAATTACCCTTGCGACCTTTGCCAAGAGCGAGGATCTCGCTCTCATGTTCAGGGTTGCGCACGACGCTGGTTACGTTCCAGGCGCGGTTGAGGAGGAGAGGAGTGAGATGGAGGGCAACCTTGCCATGACCACCAAGGAGGAGAACTTGCATTGTAAATTGAGCAGCTCTAAGGATACGATTCAAAGCTTCAGAATGAGAGAAAAATGCGGTGTGTGCTGAACGGAGCATTTTTAATGTAGCGGGGGACTTTTCAGCTGCAGACCGATGACGACATCGGAGCACAGCTTAGAAATCCACTTCTTTTGTGCTACAACTACACAACTACAACTACATACAACTACATTTGCAGGTTTGCTTTTTTACAGATGATCTGCTGGGTTTGAGATATGCCAGTATGGCCAATGGTATATTTTTGTACTTTTGGGAGGAATTGACCTGATTATGGTACTAGGTGATGTACAAATCTCCGTCGATGTTTGGTTTTGTTTCTTATTATACTGTAGTAGTAACAAGGAGTGGTCAAGAGAGATCGTCACAAATGATTTTACTCAAAGCATCTAGCAGGAAACACCAGAAGGCTCATTCTTGCAAGTGCTGTCCTTACCACCAGTGACCTTCACGCCCGACCAAGTCCAGTCCGAGCAGCTTCCATCGCCGCACATGATGTAGAATGGAGTCGCGTCACTCTCAACAGTACCAGCCACGCTCTTCACAGTCAGATCGGTGATGGGAATACCAGTGGTAGGGTTACCCTCATCGTCGTAGTCCTGCTCGATGACGACGCCGTAATCGGTAATGCCGGAGAGCTGGATGTTGCTGAAGGTAACGCCGGAGACGGAGCCAGTCTCGCCAGACTTAGCCTTGATACGAATGCCATTCTGCGAGTTGGAAACAACAGAGTGAGTGATGGTCACATTCTTTACGGTGTTGTCATCACGACCACCAACGGATCCAATAGAGAGACCGTGACCGCCAGAGCAGCGACCACCAGTGAATATGATGTTCTAGGATGGGGTGTTAGCAAAGTAGTCTCGGTATGGGGCTGGAGTAGGATACATACCGAGCCAGAGTTGACAGCCAGGCAATCATCCTGGTTCTTCACGACAGCGTTGCGAATGGTAACGCCGTTGCTCTCACCAACATCAAAAGCATCGGTGTTGTGGCCGCCGTTATCGTCACCATCGGAGTTGTCAATATTGATGCTGTCGAGAACGATGTTGTCGGATCCAACGCTGAAGGCTTGAATGGGGGTGTTCTTGACATTGAGGCCGGTGATGGTAGAATCGTCTAAGTCATGAGCGTAGAAGAACTTAGGCTTGGTCTTGCCACCGTTGGATCCCTCGCCGTCCCACCATCTCTCTCCACCACCGTTGATGGTGTGGTTGGAGGTTCCAGAAACGGCGATGTTTGAGCCGGAGATCCTGATCAGAGGACCATCCCACTCCTTATAGCCGAAAGTAGTCTCGCCGCTGAAGATGACCTTGGTACCATCCTGGAGGTCCTCCAAGTCCAGCGTCTCTCCGGCAGGAACTGCGATGTTATCCAGAACAACAGTCGAGCACGAAGAGGCACTAGCACTAGCTTTAGCAGCCGAATTGAAAGTGCAGGATGTGGAAGAGGAGGATGAGCGAGTTGCCATTGTCCACTTTGCTCGCTTGGCCAAGGAGGATGGCGCTGCGGATGCAGCGGCGCAGAGGGCGAGCACGGAGATAATAGAAGTACGCATTTTGGTATAAAAGAAAGAAAATGTCCGGTCAACAGACAGAAATAAACTGTAGTAGATATAGAGGCTAGCTCTTCAAAACGAATGAATAAAGTCAAAAGAATGAGAGGAATAATTCAGAGAAAAGATTGAAAGCTCCTCTTGAGCAGCTCACATATAAGTACATAATGTAGACGTCCACCTTTCACCGGCATATAACTACCTTGAAACATTAGAACAAGTATAGGTGGTCCTCATATTCCACCCCTGTCACTGCCCCTGGAGAAACAATCTATGAAAACGGCACTGATTATCGCTGATAAGCCAACAAAAGCATCTAGAGATACCCACTTTGTTCATCATGGCCTTGTTGGGATTCACCAACTCGCTCTCCTGTTTGAGATTGTCCCGGATTTACCCACCTTTTGTAGGCAAGTAATTTGATGGCATGATATTAACTAAGTCTCGATATCAACTCGGAGTACGGAAATAGTTATTTTAACATCTCCTTAAGACGCTCTCTATGAAAACTTGATTCGGTCGCAGAACGACGATCTACACTCCGCTTGGCAACTGGGGCCACTCAATGCTTGGTGTAAATAAGACAGTGCCGCGTGGGTCTTGTTTGTCTCAAATTGATTTTAGCTTGTAGTGTTGATATTGTGGCTGACTATGCACCTTGTCTAATTTTGTACGTCGTACAATTGATTTGCTTGATAATCACTTGGTCGATGATAGAGTGGTATGATGAGGACTTGAATTAGTCTGTTTCTCTCAATATACAGAAGAGTAGAAGAGTTGAGGTCATTCAATTGCAATTCCAATCAAAAAGAATGTGGATACAGTGATGGCTTCTTGGTGACTGAGCACTGGTACAGTGAGACGTATCGAGGCTGATTCAAGGCCACAAAGGATCAAGACCATATGATATTTACTTGAGAGAGCTTCAAAGGCATGAAATAAAACCAGAATAGTTGACTAGCTTGATACGGCCCTGGGATCAAAGTCAAGACATTTCTCGCTAATTATGTTGTCACGGGGCTGAGAAACTCCCACGCCATTGGAACTTTTACCCCTAGACACATTCATAACTCTCGGAAATGTCGCTTCTCTCCTGGTCCCGCAGTTTTGCTGTTTTTGGCCAGGGACAAAGCTTACGTGTTCGCGATGAACCATCTGGCGGATTCGATGACTGAATCCATGAAGGGAACGTGCCGTTCTCGACCCACGCTAAAAGCGCCTCATTTATGTGATATGTCGCTGGCACTGATGGGTAGGTCTCTGCTGCACCACAATGACCACCGCCTAGACGATCAACTTCAGTAAAACGAGAATCACTTACTCTACCTATTGCACTTACCCGGTATCATGTATAGGCTAAAGAAGTCTGCAACAAAGCCATTACTGCTTGCTTTCTCAAGCTGTTGAAGATATTCAATGGGCCAAGTTGGAGCGTTAAAGGGGTCAGCCCAACCTAAAAAGTGTTAACCTAGGCCACGAGGACATCAAATAGAGGCATTGCTGCTTACCCTGAGATACTATCATCTTTCCCCCATGTGACCGGAAAGCGTCAAGATCATACCCAATAGAATCTATAAGGTGGCTTGCTGCTTTATCTACCTTCACAACATCCCCGTCGAAATCGAATGATTCAATGTCATAAGAAAGATTATTAAATACCAGGTTTTGTAGAAGAGGTGCAGCATATTGGACATAAAGAGAGGTCTCTTGCAACGTCAGCTCTCGCTCCGAGCCAAAATTGAACCCTGGATATATTGGCGTCCCTGTTGGGTTTCGAGGTCCATCATATATGGCCTTCAATGATTGCATCTGCTTTGAACTTAGACATGTTCGATTATTGCCATCCAAGCTTGCCGTAGCTGAACATGCTAAAGATTCGATCTCAAAATGGCAATTGAGTGGGTTCTCTATCAGGCCATCCTTGACGCCATCTATCTCGTCACAAGCATTGAGAACTTTGTTAGTGGTGGCGTTCAGTGTGGCTTGATCAAGAAATGCATCTTTCTATATTTGGGTTAGCCGTTCAGTCATCGTTACGGCCAGGACTATGTAAGCAGACCATTGTATGTATTCCGTTCCACAGAAAAGATAGCATCAAATGCGTGTACCAGTTCCCTGGCGAACCGGCGTATATCCCGTCGAAGAGTTGAGCGTGATATTGAGCAAGTGCGAATCCCTGTGCACCGCCAGTCGAGCATCCACTATAGTAACTGTATTTCGGAGAGCTTCCGTAGAATGAAGATATAATATCCCGTGTTGGGTCTGTTATGATAGCGATAGACTCGTGGATCCATGCCTTGGTCTGCTCCACGTCATTCAAGAAGGGAATATATTGTCCAGATGTTGTCGTCCCATTTCCGTTCTTGGCTTCCTTATGACCCGAATCGCCTCTGATCAATCTGTGAGCAAATTGAAATACACAACAGATATTGTATCATTTTACCCTGTAACAGCAAACCCCTGCTCTAACTGTTTTTCCATGCTGTACGTATCGATAGTTCCTGCAAAACCCCCGTTTCCTGACGATTTGTTAGCTATCTACTCATAGAACACATCCGAAGTGTCATTCAAAATTGAAGACTTACCAACTACCATGGAACGGTTATTATAAAATTCGGGTGAAGGTAACCAAAGTTCAAATCCCACAGAGTTGCCATGTTCACCATATGCCACTGACCCAGACACTTGACAGTATAGGATACTAGTATCACCATCCGAGGAACGATAACGCGCAGTATGAGCACTTTCAATATCTGCTCCCGGAAGGGTCTTGTATTTCAAAAGATCCGAGCAGCTGTTAGCCAGCGCATCATGGGCCCAGCAGGCAACTATCGTGGCATATAGAGAGAATTTCATAGTGAGCATGGGGCAACGTCTCCTTACCCCCCTGGAAAAGACGACCAGTCTTTAAATATTTGAGCAAAAAGCATGACGATCATTGTCATCTCTACTCCGCGTACTCCGCACAGAATCTTGGATTTGAACTTCAATTCTACGGCCGTCGGGGCCGTTCGCCGGCGGGGCTTTACTTCTCCACGTACATATCCGCAAACTGCACTCTGCTACCTCGGTAGTCGACTTGAACCTATTGTTATTGGAACATGGATTAATAGTATCTTCTCAGGTGCAAAATAAAACCAGGACATGCATAGGAAATATTGATCGAAACTGTTGATGAGCCCAGAATATACCTATATTTAGTAGGTACTAAATAGGTATTTGGAGTTCTCCGTGTTCTTCCAGGGTTGCTTTTCGTTTCTTTACTGCTATCCGCTAGCAGTACTGGTGTAGACCTATTACCCATGTAGTTACTACTTGACCCTTGTCTACTAGACGCTTCTAATAGAAGCGTCCAAGGTAGAAGTACTACCTTGTAATTACATACAAGTACCACAAGCCATCTGAGGACTTCACAATATTTGGGTTTGAACCATCAGTGTCCAACTTATGAATGTTATCCGCTTGACCTAAGTTCTTTTGGGGGTGGACTCAATAGAGAGATAGTAAGCCAATGCCTATTGCGAAGCAATTCCAAGATTTAGCTTGGGAATTGCAATATGAAACTTCACTTGAACAGGAATCTATTGCAGAATAGAGACTGTCAGCTACATTTTTAAAACAGCAATATTCGCTTTCTAAATTAGGTAGGTGAGAGGTAACCCGTAAGTGGTGATGACACCCAACGAATGTCCGTTTATATCTTGCTTTATTCAATTTAGATACTAGCTACCATATATGTAGTGGCAACACATTGAGGTCGATAAAACGACATTCTCTACTAAAACACCGCGGGCCTGACCTGTTTTTGTGGGTTTGCTCGCGAAAAATATATTCCGCATAAGATGATTACTATACAAGCAATACCTTTAAAGATTCTGAGTGAGTCCCGCCATTCTATGGAATGATCTATAATCTTAAAATGCGGATAGTGCATACATCGAAAAAATGTCGATGGATTTTAGATACTGCATTCCGATATTGCAGGAACTCGGAGATTTTTCCTCGCTCAATTGAGAATCAAAACATCAATACATACATATGTGTATGACATTTATGTAGTGTGTGCGGCATAGGTATGCCCATGCTGTACGAAGTTACTGCTTGAGCTCAAACCTCGGAAGTATTCTCTAGGATCTTCCAAATGAGAATAAGTTTCAATTAGATATCTGCGCCAGAATAAGCTCATTATATTCCGGATATGAAATGCCGGTAATGGAGCAGGATATGAAGATCGCAATATCGCCTTATTCTTATGAATAGTAGAAGAAGCTTTAACTATCAAATTGTCCGCAGTGGTCTCGGCCGGCCTTTATAAGAGGATATTAAATGTATATTAATTATGACGGCTGGTCAATATGCTAGCACTAGGGCGATCTGAAGGTCGGCAATGAAGTCACGATTCACTCAGACTAATTATCAGTTCCCGGAGGACTCAGATGTCTTAGCAATTCATTCCATCCAGTGTAGCCTATTTTTGAATGTGAGCATGTTCTAGACTCACAAGTTGTGTGAGATAAATTACGGGCATGGGACTCGCAGCCAGCAGGCAAAGCATAGCCGACTCAACCCCTCGCCCCTCGTCTACCAATATCGGAGGAGAATACGAGGTGAAATTCAAGTGTTGAATCCCCACTACCGGCCCCGGAGGCCGTTCTTGTACGCGGAATTTCAGAAATCTGTCCACCAATTCTCCTAGCGGGGTGGTCCGTGGGCAAATGAGATGGGAGAAAAGTGGAAGTGGGCTGTGAGTCCAGACAGTCATTAGTGGCTACTCAAAGCGAAATGACCCCTCAAATTCCATACAGTACATAGTAGACTACAGTATGTGCATTTAAGTAGAAAGTTAAAAAAAAGAGTGTAACAGGTGAAAAAGTTAGAAAAGTTTCGATTCGAGATCCACCGAAGAACTTAATAGCGACAGGCTCAGCTTGGAAGGTCCGGATGCTCGAATGATCAGCCCTAGCAAAATTCTCGGGCAGTGCTGAAACGACGGAGTTCGATGGTGCGGAGACTTGGGTGTTGAGATTGATGATCCGGGAAAATCCCATGAAGAGATGAACAGGAGGATCTCATTTTAACCCCGATGATCGATGTGTTGACCACTATGCATTCTTTTCCCGATCGATCCCGAGGGATCGTGTTGATTCTATGCAAGTGTGGCCGAATTGATGGGGTCAGTTCGATCTTTACTACAGTAGTACCGTGGTTAAGTCTAAATGCTAACAGATTAGGGCAAAAAGTTGTACTATATGAATGCTCGATACATGAAGTGTACTCCATATAAGTCGCGTAATATAATTACTACCGTCTTAGGGCTTGTCCGAATGTTGAGTCTGATAGATTAATTGCACAATCGTGATCTAGACACCGAGAGGAGATAGATCGATGACAAAAATGGGGAGCAATTAACAGCAGACCAAAATTGCTCCTCTTTTGTGAATGAGCTGTTCAGAGGGGCTTGGTGGACCCCATCCACATACCGGATGCTCCACCTCAGGTCGTCGTGGGTTGTGTTTACAAGCTGATGAATGCTTCTATGTATCTAGAGGCATACATCTCAATCCTCCACGCCATATTGCATCGATATCAATATAAACCTGTTGAGATGCATAGATGATTGCCACCATCGCCTACTTTACAAGTGCAGACACCATTTTCAATTACAGTATTGTATGTATCATCATTACCGCCGTCCAATTGGCAACGGTCAAATACCAGACTAGCGCACCCAATTGGGTCTAGTCAGGGGCACTGGCTGATCGTGTCAGCCAATAAACTACAGTTAGGAATCTCATTGTGGGGATAACTTCAATTCTTACTTCCCCCCCAATTCTACACGTACAGTAATGTATTATTCAACCCGCGGTGGACACTCGCTTGAGGCCTCGGTTCTTTGGGATCCAATCTTTGCTCGACGGAGCAAGTCGTCCGCCCATCCGCACAAAGAGCTAAAAAGTTCTGGGCTCAAAAGGAAGCTTTACCCACACTGGGTCCGCCAACAACGGCTGTCAAGCCTCACCGGCTGCAACGCGACCCAGAATGCGCGCTAGCCCACGTTTGCTTTTCTTCGTCCTTTTCAGGTTTCGTGTCTGCGCCTTGTCGGGGGCTCCATCTTGACGCCCAGGATTCATACCTGGAACATGAATTTTCAAAGGTCTGTGCTTGTATGATCTCATGGTCCCACAGCTTAAGATGAGGATCCGGATTCCCATCTCTACATAGTACAATGAGCGATGATGCAACAATCGGTGCAGTGTCTTTTTGTTGAACTGACCTGCGAACTGCGATGTTCGGTGGGAACTCTGAGACGGGCGCGCTCCGTTCATGATTTTTGGTTCTCTCCGCGATGGATCCACTGAGATTCAAACCGAAAGCATTCAAAACAAACCAAAAGAGGAAAAGAAAAATAAGAGGGCAAAACAGATAGATGATGACACGGCCGGGCAATCTTCTCAAGAGAGAAGGTGGAAGCCCTTCCACCTTCTCTCCGTGCCACCCTGGAGGGTGGCACGGTTTGTGCCGTAGAATAGCCTCAACCATAGTTCAGTCAGTATTGTAGTATACACCTGCGTACCTCGTACACCGATACATATGAGATCCGATCGATATTCAGGCGACCTGTGTTCCACGGCCCACGTCCCACACGTAGATTGTCCTGCACGACGCAGGAGGTCGCGGAGAAATACATATGTATGGAAGATAGAATGATTGAATATCCAACCGGCGGCGTGGCTGTGGATTGGGCTGCAGACCATCGCGCACACGAGCGCGGCTATTGACAATTCGGCGAATTTGAAAGAAAGATTGCATTGTTTTCGGGGGTCGCGAGCTGCAGTACCCTTAGGCTACCAATACATATCGTCTGCACGACGCAGGAGAGATAGAGCCCATGCAGCAGCGGCTTTCCCGTACGCAAGGGAGTAGTACTAGTAGGTGACTTTGTTGATTTCTAATAGTTGCATACATTTGTGACTAGTTAGTACAATATGCTGTACAGTATCTAGCAGCATGATTTATATGTGAGTACATGTGCCTCAGTGGCAGTGATGGTGGCAGTGGCAGTTTCAGCACTGATCAGAAAAGCCAGGAATTACTCCGTGATTGAAGTAGGGATCGACCACGATTTTCCTGTTCAAGCTCGCCTGGATAGTTCGGGAAAAATCGAAGTGTTCGCACGACTGGGGTCTCCCGCGTCCAGGACCTCGGAACGACTAGCGTTTCTTTCTTTGTAGAGTTAGTTCCTGATGGTTGAATCAGGAAGGTTGTTGGTGTTGAATCCTTGATACTCTCATGATTCGTTATCTGGGACGCGTCAAGCGCGAAGGTACTAATCTGCCTGACGATACTACAGTAGAGGTCAATCAGGTCAGTGAACCATGTACCTAGAGTACAGTAGTGTGTACTCCGGACTTGGTGAATCAAATTGAGTCGTCCACAAATGCAAAGCCTCTCCGCAGTTGTTGTCGAGGTGGCGCTCAGCCCCGGGTCCCACGTAGGAAATTATAGGATGTGATGGATTCTCCATACGGTAATTTACCTGCAAGGGACCCTTCTGCCGGGATCGTTGAATACGGCCCCAATACACCACAATACCGTATTTTATGAGCCACAAAGTACGTTCTCCAGAAGGTACCTGAAAAGCTCAACCAGAGAAATCCCCAGACGGCACCATGGAAGGATTCTCGGGAGGTGGGCTATGGAGAGAGACATTTTCTGAATCTGGAGTATACTCAGCAGTAAATAGTAAATAGTAAATAGATAATAGCATATAGCAAGTATGTACACATACACTGATGATTAAAATGAAAGGAGGCAAAGATACACCATAATTTAATCTCACGTTATGATCGCCTGAACGGTGGGCTCGACGAGGACGATCCGGATCCAGATCCCTTTTTTCTTTCCTTTTTCTTTTTAATTTTTTTTATTAATCATTTTTCTGCACTATTTTTTTTTTTCTTTTCGGTGATTCTAGTCCAATATTCCATACCTCTCGTTGTTACTCATTTACTGCCGAGCCCGGGAATCCAATTGCCTTTTTCTCCTCCTCTTCCATTCCCCAATTCTCCATTCCCCCAACTTCGTACCCGCAGCGCATTCTTGCCTTTTCCCTCTTTTCTACAGTATCTCGACCCGTCACTCATTGAATTTGTCTTTCCTTGCGCTATTCTTCGCTCTTTTCTTGACTGAAACCATCATTCGTTCCGAGACTTGTCGCACCAGTCCCCTTCCAATTGATTGCGCCTCATTGCACTTTGCCCATAAGTTGATCTATCGACCAACTTCGCCCACCACCCGCTATTGTCTTTGATTGGCGCTCGACCCCTGGACATTCCAGTGATACACGGTACGCGAATAGATCAAATCGCGGGGGGTTATTCATTACGCGCACTTTGCCTTCCCAACTTTTCCAGGAGAGTCCTCTCTTAGATCATTCGCATCGTCTTGTGTTTGACGGTCATGCCGCTCTCTTCATACTCGAGATAAGGATTTACCCAGTAAGTAGGAAGAAATAACTGTTTTACAGTACAGCCAGGGATCTATTCCAAACATTAGTAAACTGACTCGGATTTACTATGAAGCTCTAGTCACTCGGTTTCTTCCAAGTTTCTTTTACCTCAGTCGCACTCGAGGCTCGCCTCGCCAGCAACCACGTTCTCTTCTTCCTCCTTATTAAACACACGGAAAAGTATTGGACACAGAATGAATCGATTCCGCAAGCACAAGAAGGCGAAGGAGGTGAAGGATGCTTTGGGGGATTTGGAGGGGAATTCACCAAACTCCTCCCCGTTTAGCTTGAAGCCATCCAAGAAGAAGGAAGCCCCCGAAACGACTCCTCAACTAGATTTCACCGCAGCCCTTCCGCCGACAGATGATTTCCGGACTAGTTTGTTGATGCCGAAGCTTTCGGCTCGGTTTAGTATGCTGCGAGAACAAGATGATCCAGAATCCAAAATGGGGAAAGCAAGCGATGACAGTGTGCTCTTTCCCAAGCGTGCTTCGCGACTGAACCTCTTCGGCCATAACCCCAACATGCTCACAGATATTGACGAAGTTTCCTCCAATGATGGGAGTTGTCGACCTTCAATTGCCCTGGGACGAACCGACTCTTATGCCTCCGGTGACCTAGGTTATGGTACAGATGATGATCGTTCTCAGAGCGGTAGCATCATGAGCAGAGCTCGACGAGCAGATGGAAACAATCTGTTTGGCGGCCGTCAGAAGGTGTACCGTATTCCCATTCGCCCTGGAGGAGCACCATCGCCGACCTCCCCCAGCGCAGCTAGCTCATCAGGTGGGATGGGAAAGGCCGTGTACGATCATGATCTGAATCTATCCGCCTTTCAAAAATTAAGACGCAAAGAAAAGGAAGATAAGATGGCTTCGGAGGGAACAGCACGCGACTCGACTTCTCACGAATTTGAAGATGCCAATTCGACTAATTCCTCGGCTAACCGCACGACTTACTCCTCCACGACATCTGGCCCTATCGCCAACGCTCGTTCATCCACCGCAGCGACCTCAATCGACGAGGGTCAAATTGGTGCATCCCAATTGCAACCCTATGGCGGAGTGTCACTGGAAGGATCCCAGGAGGCTTGCCCACCATCGGCCATGTCTACCCCGCGGAATGGCTCTGTTCGAACTCGTCGTCTTTACGGCCAAGGCTTAACACAAGCTGCACAGAACCAGCAGAACTCAACCTTGCATCGTCTCGAAAGCTTGAGTCGTCAGCGCGCTGGAACTCCAGATTCTCTTTCTTTGAATCGTAATTACTCCCGCAGTGCCACCAACCTACGTGATCGACTGCAGAAGCTTGCTATCGCGGAGCCGACAGCCGCGCCTCAACCTACTAGTCCTCCTTCATCCGCCACTTCGCCAAAGCAAGCCACGATTCCCGACTCACAACCAAAGGAACGAATTTCTCCTACAACTGCTAGCTTTGGCAACGCGCCTCCATTAAGCCCTCCGTCCAGCGAAACTGATGACGGGGCCTCGTTATTGGCTGCGGCATTGAATCCAGAGGACCATGGTAAAGCTACTGCCATGGGTCTCTTCAACAGACCTGCGACAGGATTTGATGAACAGGCATTCTCCCGTCGGCAAATGCAGATGCATCAAGGTCGGGCTACCCCTCCACCGCAACGATCTTCATCGCCTCGTCGGGCTCCTCAGCATGAGCTTGCGGGCCGGTCCCGAGGAATGTCCAAGTCGAGCTATAGATCCAGAGCCGAGTCAGCCTCCTCCCACTATAGCAGTGATGTTCACAACGGTATGGACCAGTCCCGGGATGCCTCGCCTTCCCGACCTGGAGTCAGAACCTTTTATGCCAATTCGACTGCAAGCGAGTCTGTAGAGGACGTTGACGATCGTCGTTCATATGAAGTCTCATCTGCCACTTCCCTGGCTACGGAATACGGGCAATCACTGTACAACTCTAACAACGCATCTAAGCCACCCACACCGAATGGTGAACATCTTGAAACTCTTCCTGAGGTACGATACTCAGATCTCGGAGACCTGAAACCGATCGAGGAAAACGAAATCCCAGAAGCCACTACTCCCAACGTGAGAAAAGATGATGTGCCTCCAAGACCCGACTCGCCAGTACTTCAAGCCGACTTTGGTCTAAAAGAAATAAGCTCTCACCTCCGCCAGGAGAGTGACAAGTCTTCTATTTTCCCTCCACCTTCTCCAGGCCTACCACAGCACGAAGAGAATATTCAGCAAGACCCCATTGCCGATGCCACTCCTGCCTTGGTCGACAATAAGATCGAGGAAGAGGCCATTCCGGTATCTAAAGAGCAGCCGGAACCATCCAGTCCTCAGGCATCTTCTCGGAACTCCTCTGATGCGACTGTCAACCGCTTAAGCGAGGACTCGTGCAACAACGAAAGCTACGAGAACAATCCATCATGGAAGGAGGAGCTTACTTACCACCACCGGAGGGATGGCAGCACCGAAACCCAGAAAGAGCGAGAGGAGTTTGCAATCGAGCTTGCTGAGCGGCGCAAGAAGGTTCAAGAAAAGTTGCGCAGCGTGGCTGAGGGCGAAAGCCGGCCTAGTAGCCCGACTACCACCGGCCGTTCAACTCCAGATTTGACCCAGCCTAAGGCTGGCAATGCCTTTTCCATTCTCAAGCACAAATCAACCAAGCAAGGAATTTCCAGACCTGATCAGAAGAGTCTTTACGGTTACAACAGCTCCTCCACTCCTGCGCTGGTCGAAGAATCTTGGCGCCACGAAGAGCGACCAATTCAATTTAATAATCGCAACGCCAGCTCCCCTCATGTGCCTACCGAAAGGTCTTTCCGATCTCGCATGCCAACAATTAGCCGCAACAGTCATGAGGATTCCCGCGAATCTAGCCGTAGCCGTGGTCCATCCCCACAGCCTGGTTTCCGATCTCAGCGAGACCGCTCGGGCTCCGAGGGCTCAGGTCGCTCCAAGAGCCGCACCCGATACCGTGACCGCGATGATCTGCAGACTGTAGAGGAAGGGTCGGTCATTGCCCACGAGAACTTTGTAATGCCCGACAACTTTGAGCCCCCTGTGATCCCTGCTTCGACCCCTGGCTCGAGACGTCCTTCGTCGGAGTTCAACGATCCTGTGATGTACGACCGCTCAGCTTCTGCCGCCTCGGGAAGATACCGCAGTACAAGCCGCTCTGGTACTCCCAGCTTCCAATACGAGCGACCTTTCCAATTCTCGCAGGCCTCTCACCCACCTTCGCTCATTGGCGCTACTCCTCGTCCATCTCCTGCTACACCCGCCTACTCAGCCAATGCCACCCCGCCACTGAATGATGCTTCTGCTGAACAGTCTTCGACAAACATAGCTGCTGCTGCATCCGCCAGCGCCAGCAATAGCCATGCCATGCCGCAGCGTGCTCCCGGTCATGCTATGCTCCAGAAGCGCACAGTGAACAAGAAGTTAATTTCGGAGCCGACCTTCGTTTCATCAACCTCCAACGTCCCAACCGTTGGTCTTCCCCCAGGTGGTCTCCCTCAACCCAATGCGGCGCCTCCTCTTCCCCCAATGAACCCACGCCGTCGTCGCGGAACCCAGACTATTCTCGGTGCATTCCGGTCCGACAAGCATGATTCATCTCGGGCCGCCTCGCCCGCTCCCAGTTTCACAGAAGAGCGCAGTTCTTTCGTGGACGATGAGAGGCGCCCGCCTTCTCGAAACCGCCTTCGCAAAACTTCCAGCGCGGGTGGCAGCTTAAGCGCTCGAGCTCGTCAGGAGGCAATGACCAGTCCTGCCCCTGCAGTCCCTCAATACCCCCCTCCCGCAGTCCCTGTGGATGGCGGTATGTTCTAATTACGATAACCCTCCAGGTAAAACTTTCTACCTTGTCCCTTTTCCCCCGTTTCTTTGCGTTGTTCTGTCACATAATATGGTCCATTCAGACTTGAGACCTTCCTCTCCCTGAGACATTTCCTTTCTCCATTTCCAGTCTTTTTGTTATCTTCCCACTTTTTACGACCATATACCACCTGGTGCATTTTTGAGCGTCTGTTGTCTGCTACTACACAACCATTTTTCCTTATTTTGTTTTCATCCTATTTTGGTCTTTGATAAACCTTGTTTCATTGACTGGTATGTCCAGCATCATCACAGCCTCTCTCTCTCTCTCTCTCTTTTCATCTCCTTTCTCTTTTTTTGGACAAATATTTCCGAGCGAGGGTGTAGCCAGGTGTACTTTGTACTTAGATTCACGAAATGGACTGTTCTAGTATTATCATCTACGTATATCTTCTCCACTTCAATATTTTCCTGCTTTCCACCTCTAGACTGGAGATCTTAATACCAGAGTAAGGTTGTCTGGTACACTATACAATAGACCAGATATTTGCTATTTGAACGAGCTTCTGGACTAGCCATCGGTATTAATAGATCTTTCTTAGATATGATAAAATATGGATAAGTATCTCGACATGCAAACATCATCAATAGTGTTCTTCTAGAGAGCCAGGGAACGGTTCTTGGTGTATGTACTTCTTGCTGCCAAGACAAGCCTCAACACGTGACGAAACAAGCCCTGAAAAGTCAATCACCATTGATTGGATAGGATATTGATTCTTCAACGAAAACAAGAAATAGGGCATTCATTGACTTCTCATATTATCTTTAATCATAAATTAATAGCCAAGTTTTCTTCCAAGGTTAATTAAATGTTCATCCGGACGAATGAAAGCCTGAGGAGTTGTTGGAGTCGAATGCTCCTTCCCTACACGTCGCCTCTCAGCTCAAGTTTCTTGAATAACTTCAACTTAAAATCCTGGAATAGTATTATCAATCTTAGACTCTATTTTAGTATGGACTGTTTGAATGAGTTTTATTGCCGCAGTTCATGACTTGAGAGTGGTTACATCTCATCAATCAGAAACTGTTTCTCATCAGATACCCTGGCTCTGTTGTTTTGTTGAGTATCTTCCGAGCCTCAAGGTTGAGGCTGCTGAAGGCTTCCTTCCTTCCTTCCTCGATTTCTCAGCAAGACACGTGCCCAAGCAACTGGACCTTCTGTTTTTAAGTCAACAACAACACGACAGAACCCTTCACCCTTCACAACCCTCCACTTCGCTTCTGTTCTCAAAACCACTCAGGTTCACATGTTGAAACACCTCAAAACTGAACTCTTCCTACTAGCTCCATCCCTTCTTTGATCCAATCTTGGACTCTTGCAGCCAAACATGATCAAGCCACAGGAAAAGCCAAATTGCTCCCGCGTTGTTTCGCGGATTGCTGCTACTGAGAATGCTTCTTTCAGCAAAAAAGGAGCATGGATGGACCTAGTTCCCGATGAATATCGGCTTCTTCTTGGCATGCTTGATGAAAACATTCTATCCGATCTAGTTGAGCTTGGCCTGTCAAAGAACCCCAAGTCTCTAAGTATGCACCTTCAAAAATATATCGAAGCCAAGGCACAAGACTACTACCGACTGCGGAGTAAGGAAGTCGAACCCTTTGAGTATGACCAACATGATGATGCCAACGACGATGGCTTTGCTTTTGACTGTGACAACAGCAATGAAACATCTGTCATGGCCCCTGACTGGGGATCGGATGTTTATTCGGATCCTCGGGCCGATAATGTCGACGACGACCCTCCAAACCTCATCGTTCCAACCACTGCTACATTGGAAGAATCGAAAGTATCAGGTCGCGTGTGCATCATTATTCCCACGAGTCTGTCTCAAGTATACCAGAGAGCCTGGATGCTGAAAAGATTCTCTCCAACGTTACTCCCACGGCGGGCTCGACATTTGAGAGCACTAAGGTGGAGGACCACTTAATCACTGAGACTGTCGATGTAACTACAAGGAATATGAAAAAGAAGAAAGTGAAGGCAGGTGCCAAGCGCAAGCCTAAGCATATGGGGAAGAAGCATGCAGAGAGAATCGCTGGTACCGCCGCCGCCGCCGAAGCCGCCATGGGGCATAGCTCATCGCCGAAGAACTCCACTGACAAAGAGAAGTTGACTTTCGAGGCCAGAGACATGAAAACGGTGGATAATGTATCCCACAATACTGAGGCTTATATTTCTGATGAAAGTCATCCACTTGTACCAATTGTATCTCAAGTTGTTGAAACAATGAGGGTATCACCCTCTCAGCGATACCCAAGTACTGGGTCCTTGCATATCACTCAATCACCAGTCCTTCAGGATGTCACCAACAGCGTCGAGACTACAGTCATGGAAAACACTCAGAGTTCAACAAGCCTACAGGGGCCGCATGTGCTTGATATTGTTGAAGATGGAAAGATGGCATTTGAGCCCCCGTCAAACCCGAGCCACAGCTTCGTTGATATTGGGCAAGACTCCAATCAATTGTTCTTGTCTGAGACGAAAGGCCTCGTTGATATTTCTGGCGCGCAGAGCCAGACATTTGACGAAGATTTTGTCATTGAGCCCTTGGGTGCTGGCTTGTATCATCACGATAATCTGTATCAATACCTGCACCCAGGAGAGGGGACAAGAGAAACACCCATTCCTTTCATGCAATGGGATTCTCCATATCCGAATGTAGTGTGCCACACATATTCAATATGTTCTTGGCAACCGGCCTGTAGATTTCACCATCCCAAGGCCGGGTGTGGTTGTCGGCTTTGCCCTCTACCACAGCGGAGCTGTTGCTGTGCTCACAGTCCGGTGGATTGTTTTTACCATGCTTTTCTAACCAAAGAAAACTTGCAGATTTATTCAGGTGAGTCCAAAGACATCATGTTGTGTGCACCTGCCGGGAGTGTTTGGCGAAGACCGTCCACTTTCCGCCAGTGCCACCTTCCTTCCATCCAATCCCTTCCACTTGCCATCTCATCTCCTCAAATCCCACAACCTTCCCGAATATCGTATCCATCTCTCCAGAATCCTTTCCCCACGTAGTTCCATGAAAATACAATCTTATTTACTCTAAAAACAGATTCTACTGGCATGTCTGCCATGAAAAGCTCCACTACAGAGAAGGACATCGGCAATCTTCAACCAAAAACTCCTCTGTCGATTCTTCCGCGAAGCTGGCGATCGCCCCCAGTCACATCTTTCGTACCGAATGCCCAGGACCTTTTCAATCCTGTTGGCTCTAAAAGTTATGAAATGTCTCGAAAATCCCGTTTGAGCTCTACGGGCTCTAAGCCCACACTTGGAGGACCGTCTATTTCCTCCACTATGGCCATGGATCCTAGTTCGGCAGAGACCCCTGATATGTCTCTGATACGTCAGACTGGTACTGAAATGCCGATTCCGTCAAGTGAACTGCCTTCAACACATTCCGACGGGAACGTTATCTACCAGAACAATTCTGTGAAGTCGTTCACGAAGCGCAAGTCATATGCCCAGATCACTCGTTTCGGGCTAGCTGCACCAAAGGCCAGTGCCCACGTGGACCCTCCAAAAATGTCACCGACTGGATATTTTGACGCCAAAAAGATCGTCGAGTCCTCGCCTGTCACATCCCTTTCCTTCACGGGCTCCCAATCCGGCACTCGTTCCTTACCGCCAGAGGACCATCATGCCTTGACCCGAAGTCGTTCAAGCCGGAAGTCTATCACTCCGCAATACTCCGACAATACCGAAAAGCACCTCAGATTAGGAAAGGATACCTCGAGTAGCCCGACTCCATCCCCCAAAGCTCAAAAAGGCGAGCAAGGGGAATACCTCTGGGAGCATACCCGAGCCCCAACGCCACGACGATCAGCAAAGGACTTTAACACCGATGCCCACAGAGAGAGTGACCACTCTTCTCGTCCCTCCAAAGACTTCGTCCTGGTTGAACACCTGCGGAATCAATTCGGCCAACCAGCATATTCCGATCTTCAAATCCTTGTGGGAGCTCAGGATTCCCGGCACCTCCAGGAGCTCTATCAGAATGGAGACTGGGAAGTATTCTATACTCACATGGCAGTTCTCGACGCAAGCCCATTCATGCATCAGCTGCTGGAGGCAAGGTGCTACAGCCACGATGATGGGTTGAATTATATCCACGCTGTTTTCGGCTCGTCCTTCAATCATGTTCAGGCTTTCAGCATGGCTCTGCAATACTTGTACTCCATGCCCCTAGTCAAGGATGAGAGTCTTCGGGATAAAGTGCTGGCCAGTACCCCAGATATACCGAGCGACGCGGCGAGTGTGCAGCCCTATCTGCCAGAGAGATCCATGGCCCGTTTTGCATTGTGCTATGCCGCATCCGGGCTCTTCCTAGATATACCCAAGATTGTGGAAAAGGGGATGGAGCTTGCAAATGGTCTCCTGGCATGGAGTACGGTCGAGGTTCTTCTGCAGTTCGGCATGAGAGCCTCCACTTTTCTGATCACTTGTCCGGAGGTGCATAACTGGTCGATTGCCGACGAAGCCCTCCGTGGTCACGATACCCAACACTCATGGCCCAGAAAAGTGAGCCTCGCCCATATCAAAGCGTTCGAGGATAGGTGGGCTACAGCCACACTCAATGTGGCCCTAGAGTTCATTGCCAACGGAATCACCGCCGAATTTGTTGTATACGATCGAGCCCAGGCGGAGGTCGTTTCTCCTCGTATTTCCTATCCTCTGTGGACCTTGCCGCACTCCCAATGTTCGGACCCAACATTGGACAGATTTCGCTTCGGAGGCATGCCCTCCTTTGTTGATACCGCACCGACAAGCAAGGCCGTGCTGGTCGCCTCTGCGATGTTCTTAACGCTTCCATTCGAAGTGTTGACGAAGCTGCTCGATATTTTGAAGCAGCGCGGGGCCGCGCGCGTCGGCCTGATCATGGAGGTCGTTCGGCTTCGAGAGGAGCGCCGCGTACGCGCGGTACACAGATACCACAGCCAAGTCTGGCCCCCTGGTACCCTTCGGGGGTTAGACTTGGAAGTACTCGCATACCGCGAGATGGTCACCATCGATGACAGGAAGCTTGGCCCAGATGTAACAATCTTAGAACCATCTGTTTTACGCCAATGGGTGGGCTTAAAGCATCCTCAGATGGAGGCCCTCAAGCGGGCGAGGGAAGAGAAAGGGTATTAGACGTGGGGCAAAGAGATGGGAGAGAGGACGGAGGGACAAATTGCATTAATTTTGTATTTTGGATATTGTACAAATTTTTTTTTTTTTCCAATCATCTGAAATTTTCTATTTAAGTTTTCGTTATCTTTTTTCATTGCTCTACACGACTCAAGTTGTTTCCCACTTGATATCTTATCCCCTCGATCTTTCTCATACCATATGAAATAGGGTATTTCATCTCAAACTCTGAACTGACTGAAGAATGAAGGGCGTGGTGAAACTCAGGCTATTCCTAGATGAGAGCGCACTCACTTTTATTTGAGCTATACATTTCTCCGACTTTTACTTTGACTGTTTCTTTTGATAAATTCATGAAGTTGCCTATTTTTCATGAGAGCATTGGAATGAGATCGCAATCTTGCGGTTGAGAATTTGCAGTCTAGGTAGACCGTCTGCACTGTGACAGTGTCCGTGGAAACACCCGTGTGGACACTATATATGATTTCAACTATAAATTGGCAAAGTTCCAACTATACTGAGCGTTCATTCTTTCATACAAGAGCCAGAACATCATCGGGATTCCACAAGGTAATCCTGCCATCCTCAGTCACTAAAGACCTAGTCCACATGTTCAGCATATCCAGCATTTCCAGAGACAGCCACTTTGACATTCCTTTGAATTTCTTCATCCTCATGATAGATGTACTGGGCCGGTCGCTTCGTGGAGATGGCATCTGCCTCCCCTGCCACTATGAGAGGTGGATTAGAGCGGTAATACGCATCCATATCTTCCAGAGTCCGATTTGCTAGTAGTCTAAATCAGCGTGTAAAATGAAATAGTCCGAGGCTCGGTAGATAACTTACCAGTCTCAGGATATAAGAAGTAAATCACTGGTAGAAAAGCTGCATTGAGAACTGTCCACACAATCCAGAACTTCCATCCGATACTTTGAATGCCAATCGGCGTGATCTCAACAATGGCAAAATTGGTGATCCTGTAGAACAGATATTTCAAATCAGTATTAAATGGCGTTTGAGACCCCACTGAAGAGCATACCAATTAGTCGCTGTTGAAACTGCTGCACCTTTTGTCCTCATGGGAAGCGAGTTGATCTCGGTTGGATAGAGCCACGGCACCCCCAGCATTCCCATTCCAAAGGCTATATGAAAGAGAAAAAAGAAGGCTACAGAAGCAGTCGCATAAACCGTATCTCTTTCAGCGAGAGCGAGTAGAATAGTAATAACCAAAAAGGAGATGAGCTGGCCTGAGCCCGACATCATCATTAATCCCCGCCGGCCAACCTTTTCAACCACCGCGGCGGCAGCGCACGAGAATATGAAATATGAGGTTGCATTGCAGGCTGTTAATAGTCGAGCCATGCTATCGGAGAGTCCGACCGAGTTCATCAAAACAAAGGGAAGATAGTAACTCATGATATTGATACCTTGAAATTCCATATAAATTAGTGAACATGCTCATAGAGTTCATATCGGAGGCAGAGATCCGTGACTTGCCTTGAAATTGCTGCATAGCCTGTGTCCCTGCTCCTAAAAGCAACCTGCGTAGCGTCTTCGTGTTATCGCTTTTGTTTCGGCGTAGTAGGTCACGCCATGGAACGGCGTTATCCAGCTCATATGTGATACTGAATTTGATCTCATCGCGCTGGGTTATAATAAGAGGGTCGTCAGCGGAGGTGGCCTCGACGCAAGCAAGAACCTCCATCGCCTCGTCCTCCCGGGATTGTGTCATAAGCCACCTTAGCCTTGTCAGAACAGTATTCAGTACGTGAATAATGACATGAAATAACTTACCTAGGAGATTCTGGAAGCCAGGGAATCGTAGTGAGTAGGACGGCAATGAAAATCAGTTGCAGGGAGATCGGTAACCGCCAGGCAATAGCACCCTCATGGAACGAAAGACCGTAATTAATCCAGTTGACTATACAGTATCCCCCAACGTTCAACCCCAGGTCCAATATAACAAGCTTTCCTCTCCACTTAGCCTGTGCAGTTTCCGTTTGCCAGATTGGTGCTGTTGCCGTGTTGATTCCATTCCCGAGACTATGCGATGAATCAGTATTGTACGCTTGACCGATAGCGTTTTGAACGTCAAATTCCTCACCCAAGTACAATTCTGCCAACAAACATCTGCGGCAGGCTATAAGATGATGCTTGGAGGATGGTTCCGATTGCCATGATGATGGTGCCCAAAAGGATGGATTTCTTGCGACCTAGTCGCTCGCCAACGGTGAAGGCTAGGATAGCTCCGAAGAAACAGCCAACGTCATAGATGGCAGCAACTGTGGAGAGAACTTTGGTCTTTGATGGGCCTTCTAGATTGTGGACTTTGAGAAAGTCAGGGGTTACCACCACGCCACCTGTACAGAATGGATCTTTTAGCGCTGAACTGGGTTATGTGAGAGGGTTACTAGTGTGACGAACTGAAGACACCCTGATCATAGCCAAAAAGCATCATATCAGTGGCACAGGCTACCTATTCAGCGCTCTGATTAGCATAGGCCGCAGGCTTCAAGGGGTATATGGCGGAGTAGACGTACCGTTAGCCAAAAGGTGAGCCATCCTCCTGTAAGCCCGAGATAGGGCGCCTTGGTGAACGGCATTTCACTTCTGAGAAAAGGACCTGAGTGAGTTACAAGAATATACTAAAAGGAAATCAAAAGAAGTAGGAAGGAGGTTGCTGGACTCTTGACTTTATACCTTTTGACAGAGCGTGCCGAAGCAGATTGGGGCAAAGTAGTACGTCAGAAATCAGACGAAACAGGAACAGTATGGTCGGACCCCAGACGGACCAAGATGAAGTCTATTTGCGGGGCTCCAAGTCTTTTTTTTTTTTTTTTCCGGGACAAAAAACTTATTTTTAGGGGGTGAAATGGGGGTTTTCCGATGCATACCTGCCGACGCCCCATATGAATACACAATGCTAGCATTGCCGACGACATGTCTTCGTAACATTCCAGAATAGGGCCAGACCACATTGTCTGTGAGACTGTACTATCACTATCTCTTGATTATCTCTCACTCCCTCAAATAAATCACAGAAAATCTAGTAGTTCTCGCCATTGTTCTATCTGCTCGGCAGTACAACAATTAGACGAGGATTGGCGAGTATAGTAGACGGAGAACGGCGCTAGTATCAGATATGGTTTAGCGTATCTGCTTCCATCCAATCATCGTGTCGGCTGGACCGGGGAAATGTCGCCGATCGGAAGTATGTTTCGCGGAGTTCTTTTGCCCAAAACAGCGAGGATCAGGTTAGCATCACCCGCTGGCGGATAAGATGTGGGGGATGACAGGCGTGGCTGGTTGGTTCGGTGAGGCATTATTGTTGAATTTCCAATTCTAAATACCGAGGCCAAGTTTCTTCCCAGGGAAAAGCATTAGCAGTGGACGAAGCGAGAAATCTTCTGAAGAAAATTGAACTCTGTAGACCTAAGACTGTAACCCTCCCGTTCTGCTGGCTGTAACCGTCAAGAGTCCCCCAAGAAAGACCAGCCTTTCTAGCACACCCTTATCTCGAGAATATTCAATAACAATGAACCACGAAGAAATCCTGCGATTCCCCGGCATGCCATTACGTCCCGATCCCGGCCCGACCGAGCTCCCGAACGGCAAGAGACGATGGAGACGAAACAGGGTTGCTTGTGATGCATGTCACGCTAGACGAGTGCGATGCGATATGATATTCTCCGACCCTTGTACACGTTGTCGAAAGAAGGGTATCGACTGCTCTATACAACGAAAGCTGCGAAAACGTGGGCGACGTGGGAAATTGCAGCAGGTCAACGCGAAACGAGCACACGATACCATTACCGAGCAAGATATTCCAGACCTCCAGGAGGAGCCCGAGGAGTCAGCGAGCCAAGAGAGTGTCATAGATGAAGCGTGGTCGACATCGTCCTTAGGGGATACCACAATTGCCTCAGATCAGTTCGGGCAACTAAACTCGCCAGCTACTAGTGCCATTCCAGTGGACGATTGCCTAGATTTGGACAGGAGTGGTTCCTGTACAGGGATGAAAAATAGCTCCGATATTCTGGAGGAATTGGGTATGGGGCTCACAGAAGATTGGGACTCAACAGCCCGTCTTTTTGATGATATAATTGACCTGAACGCTGAGGATGATATTGAGTTCCCGCCTTTATTAGGGATGTGGTCTGCAGATGAGATGGCATCAGATACGACAGACCAGATATGCTCTTCAGTATCGTCCACGCCGGAAGATGCTTCGCCTACTATGCTTCCGAGGCCGAGATCTCCAAATATTAATAGCATGACTGATGTTGAATGCGGTGATACGCTGTTTAGAAACCTGCTCAATACTTATTTGTTAAGTGAGCATTTGTTGATGTCCTGGTCCCCTATGATGATGAGTTAATTTGAATTATGTTAGAGCTTTTCAATACAAAGTTAGAATGAGAAGGCCTCCACATTTGTCTGAGCGGGCCATACTAGTCAACCGGTGTTCTCACAATAAAGAAATGTTCTATCTATGGATGGGGCCCGAATAATTGTGCGGATGCTTTTATTATGTTTCATAACACTGCAGTGGATATACTGCAATCCGCCCAAGATCTCTAAACAATGAGCTATTTACATCCTTCATGTCTATCATGTCATCAAATAACCAAATCCTTAGGCCCAGCCGATATTTTCACGTCTATGTACGTAATCCTTTTTATTAGAAACCTCAAAGTTGTGCTCGGGCTAGTCAAACCTTGTCGGGGAATCCAAAGTTGACACCGAAGGGAGGGAAGACAAAACGTTGGAGCTTCTTGTTGGCAGACAAATCGTCGGAGTACTTCTTGATAGTAGCCATATCCTCGGCGTCCAGGTGGACGAGATCGTTGCGGTTAGCCTCGATGCGAGCGGGGGTGACGGACTTGGCGAGGACAGAGGAGCCACGGGCGACTAATTTTCTAGTTAGTGATGTTTTCAATAAAGTAGAAAGTGCTCTGATAATTGACTTACTGTGCCAGCTTAGGAGAACAGTGGCAGGAGTGACGCCACGCTTCTGGGCAACTTCAACAATAGGTGCAGCAGTGAAAAGAGGGCTGCCAGTGCTACCAAGGGGACTGTACGCAGTAATGTGGATACCCTTCTTATTGCAGAAATCAACGATCTCTTGCTGGGGCAGCGAAGGGTGGTTCTCGATCTGGTTGGCGGCGGGGGTAATGGTTGCCTGGGGCAAAAGCTCCTCCAGATATTGAACACTGTAGTTGGAGACACCAATGGCCTTGACTTTTCCGGTGGACACTAACTTCTCCATGCTCTTCCAGGTGGTAACATGGCTGTGGCTGTGAACGATGTCACGGCTTCCATCAGCCAGCTTAGGGAAGATGTTGTGGTTACCTGGTTTCTGGACGTTAGATAGGAATTGGGGCTAGATTAAACTGCAAGCTGGGAGTACTGTAAGTTCCTTACCCTTAGAGTTCATAGCCAGAGGCCAATGCATCAGGTAGAGATCCAGATAGTCCAGACCAAGGTTCTTCAAGCTGGTCTCAAGACCCTCCTCAACACGGTCGTGGAAAGAGCACCAGAGCTTAGTAGTAACGAAGAGGTCCTCGCGCTTGACAATGCCAGCATCAATGGCCTCCTTGATGCCCTGACCGACCTCGTGCTCATTTCCGTAGCAGAGGGCAGTATCAATGTGACGGTATCCAGACTTAATAGCGTGTTGGACAGCGTTGGCGACCTCGCCAGGGCCAGATTGCCATGTTCCCAGGCCAAGGGCAGGGATCTCAGCGCCGGTGTTGAGCTTAAAACGGACGTCTGCAGCAGCCATTGTGTAAGACTTTATTGTGATATGATTGAGGAATTCGATTGTGACTTTGAGATTATGAAGAGAAGGAAAGAAAGAAAGAAAGAAAGAAAGAGTGAAATGTTGGAAATGGAAAAGAAGAAGACTCGCTCTTTCGATGTAAAGTTAAGCCGAATCTCCCCCGCGTGGGGGGATTTTTGCCCCTCCATTATTTCCCCATTGGAATTCTCCATCAATCACAATCGCATTTGAGCCCATCCAGATTCCATTTCTTTCGATCTGGTTGATATGTATATACATATTTAGTCATCTATGAAGGTATTCCTGAGATGATACATTCTACTCTATACTCACTTGGAACATCAGGAGATATCCTTCATCCTACTGAGTCCCCTCATGATGTTGGGTCCCCGCATCGGATGAGAGTAAACATCGGCAACGGGACCTTTATTGTCCCTCGATTCGGAAATGCTTCGGCGAAGATGACCAGGAACCGGGAACTGGAAGAAAAAGAAACAAGTGAAGTTTGAAATCAGCCAGCCAACGAAGAGAAAAGGGTCAGCCGGAAACCAGAATCCTCGCGGGGGTCAAAGAGAGACACTCTCACGCCGCCTGACATCACATTCCCCCCCACGAATCCACCGAGCATCCACATTTCTTGATCCAATCAGATCTCTTATGTCTACAGTCTATCTAAGCACGGATTCTGGAATCCGTGATCGTGGCTCCATGATGCTTGTTCTTCCTAGCCATCGCTGCAAATCATGAGCGATCTCATGGGCCACAGTCAGACTCATAGGGCAATATTCCCCGGACTTTGACTGTTCTGTCGGAAACATGGACGCGATTGACCATTCTCTATAAAAATGGATCTACTCCAGGGTCATCTTGATTTCTTTCATCATCTAGAACTTACACTAGTGAAGAATCTGATCATTATCAAAACAGAGACTTGCTATCGATAATTTCAGTCTTTTTGCTACTCGATCTTGCAAATCATCCCATTTCATCCTCTGTCCCAACCACTTTCCCTGGTTCAGAACAATCAAAATGGCACCGGTTGCCCTTGAGAATGCCCCTGCCCCCGTTATCCCTAACAAGATGCGGGATGGCCAGGCTCTGGAAGAGACCTCAGACGCCATCGACGAGGTTAACGTCATGAAGGCCAACATGAGGAAAGAGGCCGAAGAGAGAGGCCTGTACGACGAGTCCGAATTCGATAAGGAGAAGGACAAGACCAACTTCCGCCAGTATGAGGATGCCTGCGACCGCGTCAAGAACTTCTACAAGGAGCAACACACCAAGCAAACCGTTGCCTACAACTTGAAGGCCCGCCATGATTTCCACAGCAAGACTCGCGCCGAGATGACCGTCTGGGAGGCGATGGAGAAGTTGAACACTCTCATCGACGAATCAGACCCCGACACCAGCCTTTCCCAGATTGAACACTTGCTCCAATCCGCCGAGGCAATCCGTCGCGATGGCAAGCCCCGCTGGATGCAACTATGTGGACTTATCCATGATCTGGGTAAACTGCTTTTCTTCTACGACGCTCAGGGACAGTGGGATGTGGTTGGAGATACTTTCCCTGTTGGTATCGGATTCGATGAGCGCATCATCTACGGCCGTGAATCCTTCAAGGACAACGAGGACTTCAACCACCCCGTTTACGACACCAAGTACGGTATCTACAGTCCTGGCTGCGGTCTTGATAAGGTTATGCTCTCGTGGGGCCACGACGAGTACCTCTACCACATCGCAAAGGAGCAGTCCACCCTTCCTGACGAAGCCCTTGCCATGATCCGTTACCACTCCTTCTACCCCTGGCACAGCGCCGGCGCCTATCACGAGCTGATGGATGATCATGACAAGGAGATGCTCCGAGCCGTCAAGGCTTTCAACCCTTATGACTTGTACAGCAAGAGTGATGGCATCCCCAGTGCTGAGGAACTCAAGCCTTACTACATGGAGCTGATTGATGAGTACTTCCCCAACAAGGTTGTCCGGTGGTAAATCCGGGGTTCGGAAGTGCAAATAGAGATTCCCTGGCATTCATATTTCCAGTTCTTAGCTACGATATTTTGAGATTCCCACATTTTGTCTTTACTTCTATCTTCATGAAGCGTTCGAAAACATCTTGACGATAACAAATGAATGATCATAGTCCTCAAAAGGACAGTTCCACATAAGGTTACTTCCACCTTTTTCTTACGTATTATACGTAGATCATTACTATACTACTTAGATGGATTTTTGAGGCCAACCAGCTTATAAATGAAGAATTAAGACTATTTAATAGCAACCAAAGAGGGAGATTTCAAACGCCGACAAGGCCCCTTCATCCTTGATGATCACTCGGCATTTGCAAATACTCACTTTAGAGATTCTACAAGCAATACTGCTAGTCCTACTCGTGCGTAGTACCAACACAAGCATCAGTAGTTTCTATGAGCACAGACAATTATTTTGTCTATCAAATACTAAAAACACAATTGGGCAGACACTTAGCAGTCACACTCCCGATGTATTCCTAGTAGAAACTTTCAAGGTAATAATCTTTTTTCACCAAGCCTGCACTACTGGCAACTATGCATAGTTCAATTGCACATATTAATATCGGAACAGTCATTATTCTATTTCCATTTCCATTCATATAGAGACCTGAAGTAAAATGTATCGCTAAGCATGCAACTTCTCAAAGACGAGCAGTCTCAACCCGGTTACCCTGCTCATCAAACAAGATCTTATTCCCAGTAATCAAAGACTCCTGCAACGCAGCACCAATACGCACAGCCTGTACAGCAGCAGTGAGTTCAAGAGGAAGAGGCCTGTTGTCCAAGACAGCAGCAGTAAACTCATTCGCCTCAGTAACAAAAGCATACTCGAATCGATCCCAATAAGTCTGAGGAATCTCCCGACGAACACCCGTCTCATCGAACAAATTGACATGATTCATCGCAGGTTGAGTATTCACAGCCAATTTACCCTTGGTACCGATGATTTCAGTAGTATCTTCCTGACCTGCCGCCATCATCCGCGAAGCATAGAAATAAGCAATCTTGCCATCATGGAATTCAACCAATCCAACCGCATTATCGCGATCGTTGTGTTTGCGTAGATCAGGTTCCACGGCTGTGATGCCTACCGCTGAGACAGACTTGATCTTGCTGTCAGCGCCAAAGAACCACAGCGTTAGATCAATATCGTGAATGGAGCAATCGACGAAGATTCCACCGGAGAATTGCGCATATGCGACAAAGAAACCGGATGGATCGAGCTTATCGCATGTTTGGCTGCGGAGGACAGATGGTGCACCGATAGAACCGGCTTGCATTTTGGAATAAGCATCACGGTAAGATTTGTCGAAGCGACGAGAGAATCCACACATGACTTTCAAATTTGGTTTCTTGGATGCGGCATCGACGACGGATTGAGACTATATACAGAGAATAAGTATATGAGTGGTATGCTCAACAATCTATTACATAATCACTGCAAGGGAGTTTATATAAGGATGTAGTAGAACTTACCACTTCCACGCTTGTTGATAATGGCTTCTCACAGAGAACGTGCTTGTCTGCTTCAATTGCCTTAATTGCCTGCTCGGCGTGAACAGCGGTGGCCGATGCAACCACAATAGCCTCAAGACCCTCATGCTTGAGCATATCATCATAATTCTGATAGATTTTCACTCCAAATGGGACCAGGTGTGTCTTTGCCCATTCGAGTTCCGTAGGATCAGGCGAGCTAGCAGCAACGAGTTCTGCGCGAGGAGTACGCTCTAAGAAATTCAAGGCATGGCGCTTGCCCATGCGACCGAGACCGGCACAGCCAATTTTCATTCTGCGGGCGGACATCTTGAGAAACAATTGAATTGATATAGAATAGATTATAATGTTGTTCAGGTCGTTTATATTATCAGAGCAAGACAAAAAAAATAGTAGAAGTAACCCCGGGCCCTTTAAATTCCAAGAAGATCGGCGAATGCGGAGGTGTGGGGAGTTTGCGTGGAGATTCGCGGAGGTCGTTCTCCGAAGAAGAAAGTGAGTGGTTTTGTGGGGTCGGAAAGTGACTTCCACTCTACGCAGTATTCATTTTATACAGTATGGAGTACACTTCAAGGTATTCAAAATCCGAACTTCAGGGAAATTTCCTTTATCTCCACCCGGGGGGGTGTTCATGGGTTCTCTGCTTTCTTTGACTCTCGTCTCGCTGCTCGTCGCTTCTCGTGAATCTCAGGATCGACAAATCCATCACCTCGCATCCACGCTAGTCCCTTACGCAGACCGCTACCTTGAACAGCTGAAGGATTGGCCTCGAGAATGCAGCCCATCACTGCCCACGAGATCACTATAATCCACAGATCTCCACCACGACGACCCTTCCATAAGCCACGCTTTACACCGGTCTTCCAGGCGGAATCCACTGCAGCCCGGAAGAAGTAGAGGAAGACGCTGCGGTTACTGCTGAGGAACATAAAGGGCAATCCACCCAAAGCACCACTAAGGAAAAATCGCTTGGTCGACAGAGTTGATCGAGGCAGATTGTTATTCAGCAGACAGACACTGCCCCAGGTGGAGCCGATAGCAGCCGATAGAACAGCTGTCATCGTAATGATCCGCTTAGAGATAGAGTCAATAGATGTGACTGGCTGAGCAATAATACTCTTGATCTTGGGGATGCTCAGTGCCAGTGTCACTCCTGTGAGGAATCGCGCGAGAATGGGCACGGAAAGTAGAATGTGATGCAAAAATGCGGTACTGCAGCTCGGTACTCCTGGGTGAAGCAGTGCACAGGAGAGTTGCGTGATGGACGGATGCGCCGGTCCTGTGATGGGGGAAATGGCGGACACTGAGGACGGTAGGGTATTAGGGTCGCCTGGGTGTAAGATAGGAGAGACAAACGCCCTAAATCATGTTAGTGTTCAGAACTTCTAACAAGGAACGAGGTCATACTTACGGCCAGCGAAGATTTGCGATAGATGCCAAAGAGTCCACGATCTGTTCCTTCTCCGGCCAAGCAACGTCAGCTGGAAGCGACTCTGGTCGGCCAGGTATATAGCTGGGTGAAAGCTTCATGATAACATTGCCGAACCACTATTGTAAAAGTTAGACCGTATCCAAAACATGATCATCAGGTTGGAGGGGAGAGGACAAGCAACTTACGTTGGGCGTCGTCTCGCGATCAAATATAAAGGCATGGAAAAGCTGGGCGCATGAGACTGGCATCAGCAGCCAGCTGCCGAACCACCATGGGCGATTATCAAGTAGACCCTTGGAGTCTGCTGTGTTGAATAAGAACTCCAGACTCCGCATACTCAAGTAGATAGCCCCAGTCAATCGAAGTTGTTCTTGTGGCATGATACCCACGGCAAGACCCGCCAGACTTGCGCCGACAGCCGGGGCAAAGCGCGACGTGAGAGCGCGCGAAACTCGTGGGTTTCGCGTCCGGAAGGGTTCTGCATCGTCAGTCCGTAGGTTCGCTCGAAGTCGGACTAGAAATCTGTATAGCAGACGATGGAGTAGAAGTAGGAGGGAAAGTGAAAAGGAAAGACGGAGGGTTGGTGATCGGTGAAGTGCGGTACGGGGTTTCTTCCTGATCGGTCGCAAGTACGCATTAGTCAAGACTGAATTCAAGGAAGAAAAGCGATCTTTATTTATGAATGGTCTTACTCGGCTGTACCACCTCGAATCCGAGTCATCACGATTTCAATCAACTTCAAGACAAGACCGGATCCCACAAAGAGACGCAACGAGGCGCGCAGAGCTGCCTCGTTATGTCGGTTCTTCGACTGGGCCATCACATCGAAGCTGGAAGGAGACGGGAGTTTCCCTTGGATGCTGGGCGCACGTTTGACTGCGATCGCGTGGAGGGCTCGGTACTCTTTAGCGCTCAACGTAATGCGCAGGGCATTTCGGAGGATGGGGTGCAAGGCTGGCGCCTTGCCGGTACCATCCCCAGGGGGTGCTGGGGTGGCCTCTGAGGTTGACATTTCTGATTTCAACTTAGGTGCGACGTAATAGAACTAGTCAGCTACCCATCGTGGAGTGTCCGGATGTGAAAAGGTGAATGATGACTGAAAACAGGGGACAGAAGGGGGGGTGAAAGAGAAGAGGAGGTCTCCGCTCGAGATCGACCGAGGTCGGATTTTCAGCCGGGGCAAGTCAAGCAGCAGTTAGTACAGTGTGGGAAAAACAAGGTGATGGGAGGAGGAAATAAAAATCAATTGAATATATTTGCTAAATCAAATTGTTTGGGCACTTCTTTCTAACATGTTTCCACATGTATGTCATTTTGGGATTTCGTGAGCTCACAACTGCCAGTTTACCCCGGATTTCCCCAGTCACATGCAACGCTGGGGTTGAAGTATAAATCCAGCTTCTATACAAACATAATGATGCTTTGCGAAATGGATATTGTATGGACTATGAGTTATCTACAGTGACTAAGAGGATCAATACTGATAGAAACTCTGGAGACTTTATCACTAGCAATTTGTATCACTCCTATGCGACCAAGCCTTAAGGACTTCTCATAGATCAACTTTAAGTTCTCTGGCTGTCCAGCACACCCAAAACCCCAATCAGAGTCACCATACAACAGGACCCAACGTAAATATAAGCTTAGCCCTGCTAAATCCTCAGTATATTTCACATTGTATCTGGAACGTAGCCGTTGCTCAACTAGAGCTTGCTAGAACCAGTCGGGCTGGGCACGGGGAATTTGGAGATGTCATCGGTTGTCTTCCCATCAATCGCGAGCTCCGCCACCACTCGACCGTTAGCAGGAGCAAACTTGAATGCGTGTCCATTTCCAAGAACCAGAATGACATCTGGGTATTTTGCCAATGGACCTATGATGAACTGTCGATCCGGAGTGATGGTATATTGACAAGTGACTGTGCGCAGCTCCGGACCATGGTCAGGAATGATAGAATCCATGAAGCCGGTTAACTTTCTCAGTTGCTCTTGCGAAGGGACGAAGGTGCGGTGGTCAGGATGCATGACATTCCGTTGGACGTCCTGTCCTGCCTTGATAGTTGGCTCGCCATATGAGGGATAGAAAGAATACCAAGACCGAACTAGGTCTTCAGCATAATTGCTACTGCCCCGATCCATCCAACCTAGTATATGTCAAATGTGCTGCTTCACGCGCGAGTTTGCCTGATTGGTACTCACATTGCGGTAATTGGGACCCTCCTCAGTCATCTCACCAAATACTGCATCTTGTGCAACAACATCTTGGGGTGGATGAAAATCTATTGATGACTTTTCGGTCTGACCGATATCCTGGCCATTGAATTCTGTAAGAGCTCAATAAATCTCTTGTTTTCCCAAATCAATCTCATTTTTATCTTATAGACTAGGTTTTCGGTTCCGGGTCCGGGCTTTTGAGCACCTCGATAGGGTTGAATGCGATTTCGTCTCATAGAACGTGCACTGCAGTATTTGTTGCTGTGTCTGCTATTGTTTCTTTTTATATTGCGAGTATTCGTACTCTAGGAAAAATTAAATGAACGGTGTGGGCTGGAGTGTTTTCAATTTTCACAGCTGGTAAGTTGAGTGTCCATCTTTTTCCCGGTCATCTGTCCTCAAACGACTGATCATATCACTAAAGTTATGATTGGTACAATCGCGGTTGGTGTTCAGGGACGCCCATCATCAGTGCCATCTGCAGCCGATAATGATAATTGGGTTTCAGCTTACAAACTCATTGGCAGTCCGTCTTTCACTGAAGGAATAACAGCGGTCTCATCGATCGTGTTTGCCTATGCTGGTACCCCTGGTAAGCCATACCTTATCTTCGGATCGCTCATTATGGATTGGCTTCTAGATCCGGCTTTCTCCTAGACGCTCATGGACTAATTATACTGATTATCTCAATCTAGGGTTTTTCCCTATCGCTGCCGAAATGCGTAATCCTTCCACCTACACTCGATCTCTTCTTATCTGTCAGTCATTTATAACTGGAATCTATATCGTCGTTGGTACTGTTTTGTGTTACTATTGTGGATCTTATATTGCATCCCCTGCTCTTGGATCTGCAGGCCCGTTGCTCAAAAGAATCGCTTATGGAATTGCTTTACCTGGCCTAGTGGCTAGCACAGTTATCGTTCTCCATGTAAGTGGAACTAGAGTGCTGGATGATATGGCTAATTTCAAACATTTTTTTAACTCTTCTAGTTCTCAAATAAATACCTGTTCGTGCGCATATTACGAGGCTCTGAACATCTCACAGCCAATTCATTCAAACATTGGATAAATTGGTTTGGGTGTACTTCTGCAATCACCATATCTTACATATCTCATTGCCAGTGGTATCCCTATATTTGGTGATTTGGTGTCACTTGTCGGTGCCCTGCTAGGCACAGCAATGTCATTCCAGCCAATGGGTTGTATGTGGTTATATGATAATTGGAAACAGGACAAGGAAAAGCGATCCCTGACATGGGCCCTTCTTTCAGCTTGGAATGTCTTTATCAACGCCATTGGGTCATTTGTTATGGTTGCTGGAACTTACGGATCAATCGTGAACATAATTGTTTCTAGCAAAGCAGCGTCGGGTTCATCTGCCTGGAGTTGCTCGGACAACTCCAACTCCAACTCCTGACTACATTTCTGATCAGATTAGCGTGATAATATTACAATAATATGATGGCTCGATCTAGCTGAATCTTCAATGAATGATCATTACGACATAACTTCGGGGGGTTCCAGCTCTAAGACTGTGTTCACCTTTAGAGTAGGCGAGTCCCATATAGAAGCCAACATAAAGAAAGACATTTTGTCTTGCCATTGTATATAGTAGACAGTATATTTATCTGAGAAGGTCTATATATTAAACTAATAAAATTTAATGATCTATCTGATAGTACAATCATCTCACTCGGCCAATGATCGCGCCCTAATAAATCCAGCCAAGAATGCGTCCCGGTCCCTTTCAATCCTGTCAAGGTCAACGTTAGATACCCACTGATTCACATTTTCCTTGAGCGTCTCTGTCTCCTTTTCGCTCGTGTCCATATTGAAACGATGATGCTGCATGTCATTTAACCACATATTCAAAGCTGGACCCAGGTGATCCATGAAATGACCAAAATCACCACCGCCGCCAAGCACGTTTGTCATTATGGGTCCAGAAAATGCCCAACGAATGCCTAGACCAGATGTGACGGTTTTATCTTATCAACATTGTTAGCTTTGTATAAGATTTGACTGAAAGATAACTTTCAAATGGGATTACTTACCAAGATCTTCAGCAGACACGACTCCTCTGGCGATGAGACTGTAGGCCTCGGCGCATACTGCAGCTTGTAGCCGATTGGCAATAAATCCAGGGGTCTCTCGTTTGACAATGACTGGGTCTTTCTCCAGGCTTTGGTAAAACTGGTACGCCTTTTCAACGTATTCATCGCTTGTTCCGGGATGGGGAACGATTTCCACAAGAGGCACCAGGTGTGGCGGATTGAAAGGATGCCCGATCAATATCCGGGATGGATTTATTTTGCATTCAGTGACAAATTTAGATGAGGGAAGGCCGGATGATGACGATGCAATCAAAACATGATCGGGAGTATGTGCATCCAAATGAGCGAAGAGGCGCCGTTTGAAGTCAACTCTCTCCGGCCCATTCTGGAAAAAGTCGTAAGCTTCAATTTGAAATTGACTAGAACTTCTCTTCAAAGCAATTTAATTCACTCACTTCTTGTATCATATCGACATCTCCCAGGAAAGGATCAATGTCTTTGACAAATTTCAAATTACTCAAGTGCTTTTCTGGAGTTGTCCTCTGGTTTGGTATCGTCGACAAGTTCTTCCGCAGATATTCATAGAGTTTGGCTTCGGCTCCTGGTGCTGGGTCGGTGACGATTACTCGCAAACCTTTTGCAAGGAATAGAGATGTCCAACTCGTTCCAATAACGCCAGTGCCGATCACGCCGACAGTCTTGATTGCGGTAGGAATCATGATCGTAGAAACTTCAAATTTGTATTTGCAAAGATCACCACCACCAAGAATAATGTAACACTATAAATATGTAGCGAGGCAAATGATTATAAGTGTGGCATTCGTTTTTAGCAGCAAAGGAACAAATATCGGAATTGCCTCGCTCATGCTCGGACTGATCCACATCGGGATACCGGCTCAAAAGTTCCCGATAGATGAATGCCGAGCGTTCCATGATTCAAGCTCGGTGATCTCCCTATGGCAGCAAAGCAAGCGTCACTCCAACAATATGTGATTACTCTCACTGGGCCTAATGGGAATCTAGGTTGCCATTTTGGGTGATTCCGAAGCCCTTCCGAGATTTCGGCTCAACAACTTCCGAACCAAAACTTAAACTCGCAAATGTGGTCCTTGTTAATCATTTCTGGTTTTGATTGGAACGATCGGCGAACACTCGATCTGTAGGGTCAAACGAGGATCGGGTTGACAGGAATAGAAGTGGCACCTTTTGCAACTAATATAAAGCATCGAGGATTTGTTACAGATCCGACACGAAATCACTTTTTGTCATAGTATTCTTCTACGCAATCACACACACTTTGAAAATGGCCTCGCCACATGAAACTATCCCTTCGGCAGACATATATGGTCCAGGAACCTTTGTCGATAAGGACTTCATCCCCGCACCTCAGGATGCGATTCGCATTTTCGAATACATTGCCAAAGGCACCCCTGGGTTCACTCAGGACAAAGACCTTTGGAACACAGTCAAATTCAACGGAAGCTCGCTTCCTGTGATTCCTGGGCCTACCAAAGCACCTCTCGTTGCAGCTGCGTTGCATGCGATGTGTGGAGTAGTAGCACATGAGATTGTGCAAGATCGTGACGGTACCCCAGCAAGCTCCCAACAAGTCACAGTCAACACCGATCATGCTGCTATCTGGCTTGGAACTATATTTGCAGCTTCCGTGGAAGGGAAGGACATTCCTCAGATCGTCAGATCGGGTGAGTTGCCGGGTCTCTTCCAACGGGATTTTGAAGGTGACTTCATGTCTTCCTTGATGAGGAGACGGACTACCGCCCTGTACAAAACTAAGACACCTGGTGTATGGTATCAACTTCATGGCTCGCTCGACGCCGCACCAATTCTCCGATCAATCGGTGTCGATCCTGATTATCCAGCGAAGACATCGGAAGAAGCATATGATCATATCAGTCGTCATGTCGAGCAATGGACTGCAGACGAGTTGGAGATGTTGAACGTTAAGAATGGGTTTTGTGGAAGCATCTGCTTTACTCCTCAAGGGTGGTCAGAGACATTGATGGGGAAGAGACTCGCTGCCCACCCATTGGTAAATTATTCGAGACAACCGCATGCGATTCCAACTCCTCCGGTTCCGGTCCCCACAATCTCAAATGACAAGCGTCCTTTGGCAGGTGTCAAGGTGGTGGAACTGGTTCGAATCATTGCAGGACCGGTCATCGGCTCTACACTGGCTGCTCTTGGTGCCGATGTTATCCGTGTAAACTGCAGTCGCCTGACTGACCTCAATGTATGTCATGTCACACAACCGAACGCAATCCAGAAACTTCATTTGATGCTGAAAAAGGGTTACACAGGTTCTACAGCTCACGCTGAACACAGGAAAGCGTACCATCGATCTGGATCTGACCAAAGAGGATGATAAGTCACGACTGCGTGAGCTGATTGAGGGTGCCGACGTATTCGTTCAAGGCTTCCGACCAAATGCAATTGCTCGAAAAGGATTTGGAGTCAACGATCTTCTCGAAATGGCTGGAAACCGAGGCAAGGGCATTGTTTATGTCGAAGAGAACTGTTACGGTCCGGACGGCCCCTATCATGAGCGTCCTGGGTGGCAACAGATTGGAGATGCGGCTTCGGGTTCATCCTATGTAATGGGCCGCTCCTTAGGATTCAAGGATGGAACAAGCGTTCTTCCTCCCCTTCCTATCTCGGACATGTCTACTGGTCTTGTTGGTGCTCTGGGTGCTCTTCTTGCTCTTCGTGATCGGGCTCGAAAGGGTGGCTCATATCGAGTGTCGAGCTCCCTGGTTAAGGCTGATGCCATTGCTCTTGAGCCAGAAATTGGCCTATACTCCCCAGAGATCGTACAGGAGAGCAACAAGTTGTTCCAATGGGGCCATATCGGCCCTGCTCAGTTCGTGACTGAGATTCTCCTTGTTGTCATGGATGGATGGAAAAAAGTATTCCCCCGGTATTTTGAGTCGGGATCAGAATCTTTGATGACAGGATTCAGTGGCGGGCCTTGGGGGAATATGGAAACTTTGAAGCCCGTGGTGCAATTGAGTGATGCCAATCTGACACCTCACTGGATGTCATCTGCAGTGCCTAACTGTTATCATCCTCGTACTATCGATTGGCTTTAGTCTGCCCCGGGCATAACTATACATTATCACATGGAATCCTGATCGGTAGCCAATGTGAAATTACTAGTATATAACTTGAGAACCTTGATCAGTAAATTTGGTATTTTATAAGTTAGAAGTTTATCATATTATTTTGAGCTATCCTATGCTAGGTTGAAAGGTCCACCTTCAGGCGAACTATTTTCCTAATTCCGCAAAAAATACCGGCCACTCATTCCAATCAAAGGTATAGCGTTCAATCATATCCATGTTCCTGCCCGGGAAGATCTGTGGTTGTAGCTCGGTCACATTTCCATCCTGCGTGTATGAGTCTTCATGGCCTTCCATATGTCTTGCATGTTTCGTGGAAGTAGGTTCTGTTGCCTGTTCATGCCGATCAAAACTTTGCTCGATCAATTTGAGTACCGAACTGCACCTCGAAGCCAATGCAGAATGCTTTTCGTATTCTCTCAGAATATCACGGGCCTGTTGTAGAAGTCCATTTAATCGAGATGCAGAAAAGTGCGCCACAATTTGTGATGATGCCTTCGCTGCTAGTAGAATAGTAACAGCCATGTATACATCTAGACTAGATTAGCTTCATATCGATTCTTTCAGATGAATTCTACTTACATGAGACTATGTACCAATTTGAAGGTAAGATGTATGCTTGTGTCTGCGCCGGCGAGTTCCTGGTAATGAATTCAATCATATCCTCGGCTGCCCGAGTACAATTCAGCTGGCATTGAAATACAACATGTGGCAGAAGTTGGTCATCCTGGTACAGACTACTATCCGAGCATTTGCGGCTGCTTTGTTGATGAATTTGTGACAGAAGAGGCCTAAACAACAGTAGCCTCACAGATAGATATCTTTTTTAGTGATTGGGTCAGCTTTTGAAGTTCAAGTTGCGCGAGATGGTATACTGACCGAGCACGTAGGACATTAGCTTCCCGGGTGATATGTTTTGATGGTGTCGTGTCTAACGCTTCAGATGGTTTTTTGAAGAAGGGATCAAGGTTGGAAGCCCAATCATTCAGTTCTGACTCAATCTTGAATAGGGTGGCGATCTTATCAAAAATTGAAGCTCCCTTCGAGCTTGTTTGCTTAATTGGGCCATTTTTGAAACTACCATTGGAGGTGTAGAAGGTTTCTAATACATCCCCTATGATATGATGAAGCTGACAAAATGATAGATAGAATTTCGCTTTCGAGGGAAGATTCACAGCTCCAGTAGAAGTTGTGGGATTCACTTCTATCGTGCTTAACATTAACGGCTGAAGTCCTTGCTTTGAAATGGACTGTGGGACTTTGAGTGCACATCCGAAAGTCATGGAGCAAACCCTGGACAGGTGAAGAGTTAGTTCCAGAAATTTATCGAACACAGGAAAAATTATTAATTGATGTCTCGTACCGATCTAATATGACGCATCCGTTCCATACTCGACGTGCAAGGTCTCGCTCACGCGGATCATGCATAGCTTCAGTCGTCTCAGGGATATGCAGGCCCAACTCCTGCGCGATATGAATGGCCATTCCTATGCTTCGGAAACTTTTCTGTGGAGACTTTTGGTGCTGAAGATACACTGCCGTAAGCAAAAGCATTTGAATGATCTCAAAGTTGTAAAGGTCCTTTAATTCATAAGACATTAATTCTTGTGCTCGGTCAAAGAAAACGATCGAAGACTGGTATCGAGACAAAGGTGGTTGTCCTTGAAATGCAACACATGCAGTGGCAAACATGAGATTTAGAATACAGTGCAATACCCTCTCGTTCATTGATTGCTCTGAGTCTTTGGTCCATAAACTTTCGTAGGCATTCTCGATCGATGGACGGTCAAGCCAAGGATAGGCGCTATCCACGTAATCCCAATAGAGGTCCAGGAGATCATCAGCCACTTTCCGGGGTGGGATGACATATTGCATATCAGACAGCTCGTTTGCGGGCCCTGTGTTGTGTAGCCTAGGGAGCTGATTGAGCTTCTTGGGTGATATCTGGCTTGTGCTCTCTTTTCTTCTCTCAAACGTAGCCGGTCTGTCTTTCTCATTTCCGATATCATTCATGATATACAAGCCACCGGAAGCACCGAATAGACTGCTACTAGGAGCTATGGGGCCATGAAAGCCAGTATCATCCTCATCATTACCCCGCGCATAGTTTGAAAGTCCACGGCCGTGGCGTGGCTGTTCTGGACTGTTGTTCATAGAGTCCCTGCATCGAGACATAAGCATTTGCACGAGGTAAACTAAGAATAAAAATAATGAAATGATGCAAGGTATTTCAAGCAAGCCAAATTGGCTGTCTCCTCGGTATATTATTGAAGCAAAGGTAAACTTTTACGCGCAAAGACTTACGTCGTAGCTAATGAAGAAGCGTCGACTTGACGATATGAACATGACTGCGAATTATTTTGAGATCTCGTCTTAGAGCAAGGCCCACATACTAGATTATACGATCAGCAAAAATATCGCAATCTTCTTTAGCCTGGATGAGTGCTTCATATCGCTAACCTGGTCTTACTCCGTCGCACTTGGTCTTCCTAGATTTGCACACGTTACAAGCAACACTGATCTTGGCACGTTTTGGTCTAGGCTCATTAGAGGTTGAGTCCTTAGTGGATTTCGTTTGAAATGAGAACATCATCGTGCCGCCGCGGATCAAGGCAAAGGCCACACGGTTGGACGGGTTGGATGTGATAAACTGAGGATGCCGATATCCTTCCGATTCCGAGATCTTGCGGCGTTGATACTCGATTATGTCATCCCGCTCCGTGTCCGCTTTTGGAAGGATCCGGTGCCGGAATGCCTGATCGGGTGGACCGGCTCTTGTTGAACATCAACTACGGAGTATAGACTCGGAGACTAATGCACTGTAGATTAATATCTCGCAGTGGCAGAAGATCACCTTATCGGCTCAAGCTTGCCGAAAGGGCGTGGATACCGAAAACCCTGGAGGTATAAGTACTATCCACTTGAATGTGGAATTGGTATGGCACCAGTACATAAAGGCTGTCGTCTACTAATTCCATAGTATATCATTTGTCTCTTCATATGAAATTCCCGGCAAGTGTTTGGGGGCAGATCAATATAGACAAAAAAAACACCATCTCGACGAAATGGCTCCCCGTCCTCCTGTGGCCCCAGTCGGTCGACTTTATTTTCTCGATGTCGGCATTTCAACTCCTGAGCTCAACGGCCGCCTCGTTACCTGTCTTCCAGATGGCTCGGACCTTCAAGAACTTGTTTCACAGATTCGTACTATGCCCGATGGAATTGCCGTCGATACTGCTCATCGGCACATTTACTGGACCAATATGGGCATCCCCTCTTCCAACGACGGATCTATCCAGCGCTGTGACTTCTCTGGGAAGAATATCGTGACTATTGTTTCAAAGGGGAACACGCATACCCCAAAGCAGTTGATTATTGCACGACACTCACGAAAGCTCTACTGGTCGGACCGAGAAGGTATGAGGGTGATGCGAGCGAATATGGATGGTAGTGATATCGAGGTCCTCTATCGAGCAGGTACAACCGATTCAGACAAACAAGACCTAAGGAACTGGTGTGTTGGTATCGCTGTCGATGAGAAGTCGAAGACCCTCTTCTGGTCACAAAAGGGACCATCAAAAGGAAATAAGGGACGGATCTTTCAAATGGGTCTTGATATGATCCCCGGGGAATCAGCGGAACATAGGACAGATGTCCGATGCATCCTGGAAAATCTACCTGAACCGATAGACTTGGAGTTGGATAGTATCTCAGGGGCCCTTTATTGGACTGATCGAGGCGATCCACCCTTTGGAAACACTGTGAACTCTGTCACTCTCGCAGATCTACAAAAGGGCCAATTACAACCGAATACCTTGGTTCGAAAACTTCACGAAGGAATTGGGATTGCATTAGATCGGATGAACAACCGCCTATTCTTCGGCGACCTTGGGGGCTCTTTGTATATATCCAAACTGGATGGGACTTGCAAGGGTACTATACTATCTGACGCGGGAGGTGCCATCACCGGCGTGGCTTACGCGGAAATCTAACAGTCTCTTCCACTGTGAATTCAGCAAAGGTTGTCATCAACTGCTATGATAGTACACCCTAATCAACATACAAATATGACACTTAGCGAGTGCTTCTGTTTCCTCCTGTAGACTCTTGTATACGGTAGTACCACAAGGAAACTTGCAGAAATTCAAGTTCTTCTTTCATGATTTGCGTATTATTAGGTAGTCAATATTTAAAGACTAGTTGCCATATCAGTATCTCTAAGTGGACAAGTATTCTGGATATCTCATGCTCCATTGTTGCTGTAAATCAAACAAAATAATCTAAGGCCCCAGGCTACAGCCCAGTCCAAAACACATTATAGACTCTTGGACCATGCCAAAAGCTGCACAGTAGACACACCCCTGAAGAGCAAGAGAAGTAGATATAGAAACAACAGAAAGAGGGGTTTACTGTAGATACAAAGAGACGAAGGGAATCTGCAGCAGAGAAACAAAAGGGAAACACATCATATCACGTAAACACGCCGTGGAACTTTAGATAGAATCCAACTGGCAAAAGAAAACAGAGATCACCAGAAACTGCACCAGCCAATCCAGTGCTGGCAGATGTTTTCCACGCTAGTAGCCTGGGCAAGCAACTTGTCAACCTGGTCACTGACGTTGAGTTCCTCATAATGCTTGAAGTCGCGTCCAGTGAGCTTCTCCTTGACCCTGGCGAGGACTTGCAGGGCACGGGCATTCTGAGCTTCACGTGCTTCAGCAGGAACCCCTTCTTGGGTATCAAGAATGCCTCCCTCCAAGATGGAGGGACGGCGGTGACGAGTGTAGGTATTTGACTGCGCTCCATGCTCGAAGTTGATGCCTTCGATGATTGACTGGCGACGCTCTGCAGTGAGAGATACCCGGTCTGGGGACTCTTGAGCACCAAGGCGCCAGTTGATCAAGGGATCGTGAATGAACTAAAGAATATGTCAGTCGCAACGAGAAAACACGAGATAAGGGGAATGGTGACGACTTACGGCTTCCAGAACCGCCATCAGTGAGTCTTTGTTCTCTCTGAGAACACGCATGACGGCCTCACAGGTAATGCGGTAGCTGCCCTCGATGTTGCTCACCTCCATGGCGAAGGTCAACATACGAGTCAGTCGGAAAGGAACTCGCTCGGGATACTTTTCACGGTGCATGGCCACCTCGAAACAATCACCGAAATCGATATGAACAACACGACCAGTCATGCGATCCAGCAGCAAGTTGGAAGGATGACGATCACCAAGGCCAAGGATGTAACCAACCATCGACATGACACCCAATGATCGAGTGTAATTAGTGCGTCGCTCAAGCCAGGCTTCTGAGCTCTTACTCTTGAGCCACAGCACGCGGTACAAGTCCTTGCCAGTGGTGTTGTCCATGGCGTACCCGAAGACCTCAACCTTTTGCATGAGAGTGAGGCTGTCGTAATCTGGTGCCATTTGGAGCATGATGCGGTGCTCAATATTGAGGAGAATACGGCGGCTTTCACGATACTCTTTGATGAGTGCATGCAATGTATCACTGTTAGACACCCATCCCAGGAGACCAGAGCTCTGGGACAAGGGAATGGCAGGGAAACGTTGGACGGAGAGATGACGCTTGAAGCTTTCGCCATCATTGTCCAGAAGAGTATTGCAAAGGCCAAACAGCTGCATAACTCGCTCGTCTTGACGAATATCTTCGTGACCCTTGAGTGCGTACATGTAAGAGCTGCCGTTGCTACCCTTGAGAGTCATCCGGCGAGGTCGCTTTTTGGTTTGAAGAACATGTAGGATAGGATCAAAGCTCATGATACGAATGATCGGACGACCACTCTGGTAGGTACCCGGCACGGCTAAGTCAAGATCTGAGCAGTCCTTGAGGCGAGGAGACACATATTTGAGATCAAGAATAGATAGCTGTGGCAGTTGCCGGCTAATCTTGCGGAACACAGTGTAGTAGAGATCCCACGCTTGATTCAGATCGCCAATTTCCTGAGTCTGGCGGTAGAGCATGCAGTAGTGCTTAGCTTCTGCAAGATCACGACCGAAGGCTTGCGCAAATGACACTTCGCGGAGTGTTTCGGCGCCCTTGTCGAGCATGTCGTGAAGAGGAGCCAGGGTAGCGAACATGCCCTCCACATTGGAATCACCAAAGTAGAGGCGGGATGCTTCTTCTAAGCCTTCGTGCCAAAGTTCATGCCACAATACGGCAACTCGGATCAGTTCGTGACTGACAAGGTCTGCTTGCTCGACAAGCTTGGCGCTGTGCTGTCGCATGCTTTCCATGATATTACTAGCGGACTGGGAGCGACGTGTCACGTTTGACTTCATGGCTACCGTTAAGGGGTAGACCAGGGCTTGAGGATGTGTCTTGCCAACCTCGGCGAGTAGTCGATGGACTGAGCCGCGGACCCGGATGTTAGGCTGGTTAATTCGAGCGATAAGCTGAGGAGTGACGGCGAGCCATGTGTCAATGTTAACGCTAGTGAATCCCTCGGTGACGACGGTATTGACTTCATGGTCGCCACCATGGGTGAACCACAAGGTAAGCAATCTCAACGTGTCCTGTAACGAGGAAGTTGATGACAATGCAATAGATCGCAGGAAACCTCGAATAGCGGGGATGACATGTTCTGTCACGATATGCGCAGGAACCGGAGCAGGCTTGCTATCCCGGCTGGCTTGGTTGGAAATTGTCGTCACAACTTCGAAGTTGGCAAGAGCCCAGGAGTGCCATGCCTTGTAAGAATCGCGATTGTACTGTGTAGCAGCAGAATAAGCGCTGAGAACCTCGCGTACATACTCCGCTCGCCAGTCACCCCTTTGCATCGCAGTCTGCCATTCTCCCAGTCTTAAATAGCTCTTGGAAAGCAACTTTCTGAATTTGGAGACATCGCCAATGCGTTCACGCAGGCCAATGACTTCTGGATGGCTTGGGTCTGCCATGCCATTTACACCGTTCATTCCATGGTGCTCATTCTGCGACACCATAAGGGTGTTGTATTTGGAGAGATCATCACTCAGATCAGAAGTAAACTCCCTGAGCATATCGAGCGCTTCGGCCTGGTGTCCGTTAGCCCAACTGAATTTCAATCGAGCATATGTGACCTCAGGCGGCGATATCGTCCGCGTTCCGTTGGCGTCGGATATAACTGTTTCAAGTGAAGCAAGAGATCTCTCTGCAAGAGCCATGCGGTTCGATTTGCGGCAAAGGTTGGAAAATTTGATAGACATGTCAAGGTTCTCTCGTGGGGCAGTGACGAGAGCTCTAACCTTGAACATGCGCTGCCAAACTTCGACATTTTGCTGGCATCCGAGCAGACGTTTGTTCCAAGTTTGACGCATGGCTTCCTGCTTTTCAGGGTCGCCAACGTTCTGCTTGTACGTGATGATCTCTTCCAGCTCAGCAAGCATTTGGACGCGCACAACAACATTGTAAGCCCGATTGTAACTCTCTCCGAGAAGCGCAGACAACTCCGTATCAAGTCCATTACGTGCCTTCTCGATGTACATGTTCGCTTCCTCGAATTGATTACGGTGAATGGCAAGGATGGCACCAAAGAAGGATCGATCCGGGGACTGCTCTTTCATGACACCAAGATAGGAATCCATCAGTTCCCACTGTCCACGGCCCCAAGCAGCGGCGGCAGCCAGAGGAGCAATGGCACGACGATGCTCGATTGACGCTTGGTTCCATTTCTCCTGAGCCAAGTCAGAGAGTACCTTCCACTCCCCCAAAGCATGCAAACAGCGCATTTTACCCATTGTAATGCCAAAGGAATCAGGATCAGTCTTCTCACGGCGCTTGTAGGCAGCAAGAGCCTCATCCCATCGTTGGAGTTTCTCGAACCATGTTTCTTTGAGCTCAACATCGCGGTATGCCTGTGCTTTGCGCAAAATACCAATAGCAGCGTCCGACTGCTGCAGTTGATTGTTGATAGTAATCAAGGCTTCGACGGCCCCCGAGTTCTGATCTTGCTCGAACTCGAGTTCCTTGTAATGAAGTGCTTTTGCGAAAGCATGACATTTGGCGGCATATTTTCCCAACGTGCGAATGTCAATCGGAAGGGCTTTGTCATCGTGTTCCATAAACTCGGCAAGGTTGAGGAGAACCTGAAGGATCTCTGGCGAGATATTTGGAGACGTCAGAGCCTTCTCGATGGAACGGACGAGCTCCTCCTGATATTGGTCATAAAGCTCGGTCCAGCAGGACACAAAGGCAGCATTGAAAAGATCTTTTGCCAGTGGCTGGTATATTCCCGCTAAACTAGCACATGCTCGCAGAGCCGGAGACGGTGACTCTTTCAGAAGCTCAACACTGAAACGGCGGATCCATTCTTGCCAATCCTCACGGGTAGACTTCTGCGAGGCATCCCATGCGTTTTTGAGATGCTGTTGGTTGACAACAATCTTTTTCTGGCCAATTTCTGCGAAATTAGTGTCGTCGGCCGGGTATGCGTAATTCTCCTCCGGGTTCAGGTCTTGGGGAAGAGGATCTCCCTTCTGAAGCTTCGTGACCAGAATTTGATAGTTGACATGGGTGATCTGGTGCTGTTTCAGGACCTTGTTAAGGAGATGAATGTAATGAGTAAAGTCTTGGCCAAGCTGGAAAATCAGAGCGCAGATACAGTCCAGGGCAGCTTGTCGTAGCACGCGGTCACCACTAGTAACAACTCTAGATAGAGAATGGACCATAAGGGATGCGAAGTCAGAGACATTAACTTGGCGCGAAAGCTTAGTCAAGCTGTCAATAGCAGATTTACGAATGCTCTGCGGGTTTTGCTGCCGGTCAAAAAGGCGAACAATGGATGGGATGATCAGATGCATATATTCCTCGCCGCTAGATCCAAAGATCAGGAAAGCATGAAGAACCTTTTCCGAGGGCGAGCGACGGGGAGTTGTGTCCTTTTCCAATGTGTCCAGCATTAAGGGGATCAGTCGGGCCAGGAATTTTCTGAATTCTCCTTCTAAAGACCTGGCGATTGCCTCCACCAGGGACAGAATAGTACCCTGGACTTGGTAGGATGCCTCCCAAAATTCGCGAATCACATCAATGATCTCTGGAAGGAATGCACGAATGTGCTGTCGGACGATATTGACGAGAATTGCCATCTGATTAAAGTAAGACTCCAGCCTACTAGGTGGGGAACTTCTGATGACTGAAATGAATGCCGGGATGATCTGCCCAAGGAATGGCACACATTTCAGACCGAGGGTCTTGAAGATGGTAACGATGGCATCAATGACGGCAGAGTGGTACTGAACCAAGGAATTCTCACGCAGAATGTTCTGTAGCAGAGTGTGGATTACTACCGTAGGGTAATATTCCTCGTTCGACGGAGTAAGGCCTTGCATTATTAGGGCAACATCTGAAACATTTTGAATCTCGTTGATATGGTGAACATCGGGCTCAATGTCGCTGATTTGTTGATATTTGTAGGGGTCCAAAGCTCCGAGGACACCGACCAGTTTGATGGTCTCTTTCCTCAGTGTGCCTGTTGGTTCGGTCTTGATTATGTTGATCAATACATCAAGAAGGTGAGGATATTCAACGTAAGGCTCAATAACATAGCCTGAGTTACCCGCCAATTGCCCAAGAGTCTTAAGCGCAGCTTCACGTTTAGTATGAGAAGAAAGGTCCTGGAGGGAATCCAAAATGATAGGCATGATCTGGGAAAGATATCGTCTCATTTCACCACCGCCCACATTCGCAAGTTCTCCGACGGCTTTCAACGTAACGGCAGCAACTCCAGGATTGGTGTCAGTTGATTTTGGTAGTAACGCTGTCACCATCGGGTCCACATAGGAACGGATCAACTTCGTTGCATTGGACACAAACAAGCTAATAAGTTGTGCTGTCTCTTCTTTTTGGCGAGCAGTGTTTGCAAATCCGAGTCCGGTCAAAAGATTCACAAGCAATTTTCGCAATGGTGGGAAAACATAAGCTGGATTAACGCTGGAGAGACGGCCAATAATGCAGATGGCGGCTTCTTTCACGTCGAAGACTTCATCGTTGACAGCCAAAAACAGACAGCGAATATTCTCAGGTCGTGCCAGATGGCGGTCAAATTTGCGGTCTAATGACCACAGTACGGTGCGTCGGATTTCTGGATCAGGATCACCAATACCGACAGTCAGAAGCTTGTCAATCACTTCACTAACAACTTGAATTGAATGGCCGCTAGTTTGGTTGATGATCGGGTCGTGAACGAAAAGCTGACAGCAAGTGAGTGCCGATGCTTTCCGAATCTCAGGGTTGTCGTTGTCGACATAATTGATAGCAACATCTCGCACAAACTCGTTCAGAATATGTCCTGAGAAATCGAAGCTACCGAGAGTGTGCAGAGCCAGGGCAATTTCGGAGTCAGTGTGGGAATCAGGGGCTGCGAAATCCTTTGCGAATGAGGGCATGGGGGGCAAGCGGTGCTCAGGGCATCCCAGCGGCCGGAATGGAGTACCACACAAAATGATGCTCAACATATCAAGGAGTTTCTCTTGTATCGTAGGCTTGATTGGAGGAATGTAGTGAGCCATGTCCACGAGGGCCTGCGTTAATGATTTGCTGAGTCCGCAAGCAAATATAGGATCCAGAAGAGCTTCCATGTATCCGCTGAGGGTTTGACCCACTGCCAATGATAGCATGCTTATGCACTCAAACATTGGGGCCTCATTGATACTTCCCCGGCTCCTTGTCTTCATGGCAAGTCCTTCGCGGATATAGACAATGATTCCATCCAGGTATTGGGCAATAGCAGGGCCAACTGCATTTGCAATTTTACCAATGGCAATGAATGCCGAATTCCTCTCTTTGTCTCTCTTGAGTTGTGCTTGAAGATATATCATGAATCTATGCAGGTAGATTTCGGTAAAATCGGTAGGTGCGTATGATGCGAGGATAGGGATGGTGAGGACGACTTGGGTACGAATCTTTGGATCTCGGTGGTCCTTGAGGCGTAGGATAATTTCACAGGCATTGCGATAGTGCTCTTTCATAAACATAGTACCCTTGAGAATCAACTCCTTCAATATGAGAAGTGATCCATGAATCCAATCCACATTATGGGATTTCAAACCCAGCAGGGCTTCATCGTAGATTCTAGCAAACCATGATTGCCGTACTTGAGCATCACGGGCGACAATGATCTCGAAACACTCGCCCACCGCCTCCGCAGCAGTCTCTCGGATCAAAACTTTGGGATCTCGTAGCGCAACCCAAACGAGCTCGAAGATCTGAGGCACAAACCCGTAGAGGAGTGTCGGAGAACCCTTGGCGAGTTCCCTAATAACGAGCACAGCGGCGAACCTGCGACTTTCTTGTCGCTCAGATTGAAGCCACTCCAATGCCGACTGAATCTCGCTTTCCACTAGCTCTGCCGTAAGAGCTCCGCCAGGCTTGGCTAGACGTCCCAGCGACCTCGCTGCGTAAACCAATACGACATTATCATTACTTCGAAGAGCACTTCGGAGGTAGCTCGCAAATCGTGTTGTTTTCTGTGCGGCATCAACTCCATCGAAATCGATCAGTCGGTCGAGGGCTAGGAGACCACCGATTCGCTCATTTGCATCACTTCCCGTCACGACCAGTTGGGCGATACGTTGGCTGACGGCGTTGTAAAACTCCACAAACTTCTCCGAGGGCCAGTCTAGAAGGGGTAAAAGCAGAAGTCAGCACAAATTACCATCTTTAAAATAGTCAAGTCCTTCTCGTACCTCGTGAGACGGAGAGAACGTTGTCATAAAGCTCATAGGCAGCTCGGACTCGAGTCTCCTCGTTCTTCGACTTCAACTCCGCAAACAATCTTTGAGTGACATCAGTCATAGGGCCAGCTTGCGCCATGATTGCAAGACGCGCCCCGGGGTGGACATTTGAAGTCAACCTCTGGGAAAGCTAGGGCGCAGGTCGCATGGACTTTGGGATGAGGGAGGGTGTCGGGCGTGGAGGCTCAGGTTGGAGTACCGCAACGCACGGGCCACCGCCGTTCACCGCGCGGGCTGGACTGTAAGATGCATTTCACCATTGGGAATTAGAGTAGAGTTGGTTAATTATTTGAAGGATTTTATTCTATAGTACTTAATATTTAAGCCCAAGTGGTAACCTAGAATTCCAATCTAGCATGACAAGACAAGCGACTGTGATGAGGAATAGAAATGGATGACGATTATGCCATATATATCCTTACGATATATAATAGGCATTCAGTGAAGCACCTAGGCTACAGTGCCTCCAGAGGGAAAACTGGTGAGAGGAAAGTAGATACAGTTGCTTTTCTTTTTTTTTTTCAAGACTTGCAGAAAGCTGCCAGGTGACAGCTTTCTCTTCTTTTTGAACCGTTTCTCTTGGTTGCTTTTTCGGGGTTCGCTATTAATAAGTGTATGCCTTCCATCTGTACGAGGGGACATAGTAGAGCTTCACTATGGGCATACCTACATAAGGCTTCAATGCACTCCTGGTTTAATCCAATTCATGATTGGCAATACATAAGTGAGCCAAGTGTTCAATCTATGTAATTATACTGATGCCACTCGGTCAGGTGAAGTGATTGGCTCAAGACCATACAATAATATAGATCGAGACAAAGCCGAGTTAGAGAAGAGTCTAGGCTACATCCCGCGTGAGATTTCAATATACGGTCAATGATCTGGCATGCATGCGCCCTGAGAAGATCGTGTGAACGGATGTCCGGTGCTGATAATTTCGAGCTGAACTAATTAAGTTGTGTCCTATTGTATTGCAGCCAATACTATCGACGTCATATTCAAGCAAGGCATATGCTGGATGCTTGTTCATACTAGTCAGCACATTCATACATATACTACCGTCTTTAAAAGTATCATTCTCACGCATCGAAAAAGAAAAAAAATGTTCGATATTATCAACAATAGTCAATTACGGCAGAAAAATGTATGGGATAAATGCGAATCGGATTGTCTCGACCATCAATGCGAGTTGATAAGGCTACTCAAGGCTCTGCGAGGCTAAGTCCAAAAATGGATGACCTGCCGATGGTGATTAACCCCGAAAATGAGCCGGATATACACGGATTTTAGGATATAAAGTTCACTATTGCGAATTGATCTTGCTCCGTGCTTATTTGTAATCGACCTTGGGGCCTCAAATCGGTGGACCATGGTGGGGAGCGATGACGGGATCGAGGGGTACCAAAAGTCATAAAAGCCAGGCAATGCCCTCGTCAAGACAGAATAATCCTAAGACTCAATTATTGACATCAATCACTTTTCAAGTCTCTTTATTATTATCATGCCTAAAGTTCTGCTCACAGGTGAGTATTAGAAGCTTGGATCCCTGTGGTATACAAGTACAAGCCATATCTGACTGGTCGCTTGAATAGGTGGAAGCGGTTTCATCGCCGCTCATATTGTCGACATCCTATTAAGCCATGGGTAGGTCATTCTTGGTAAACATAAATACACATACAAATTTCTGACATTCGTGAGTCATCAGCTTCGATACGGTGGTAACTGTCCGATCAGAAGATAAGGGCAAGCGAATCCTACAGGCCCATCCCGATACCCCCAAAGACAAGCTATCGTACGTTATCGTCAAGGATGTTGCTCAAGAGGGAGCATTTGATGAGGTACGCAGGACGAATCAATCAATTTACTGAAGTGATATTTCACCATTTCCAGACACTTACTAAATTCTTCGAATGCAGGTTGTCAAATCTGACCCGCCTTTCGATTATGTCCTCCATACAGCATCACCATTTCACTTCAATGTTCAAGACCCAGTGAAAGACTTTTTGGACCCGGCAATCAAAGGAACCACCGGGGTTTTGAAGGCCATCAAAGCTTATGCTCCATCGGTTAAGCGAGTTATCATCACATCTTCCTTCGCCGCAATTGTAAATGCAAAGAAACATCCAAATGAATATAGCGAGAAGAACTGGAACCCAGTTACCTGGGAGGAAGCCTTGGACCACTCGAACGTTTACCGTGCTAGCAAAGTAAGATTCTATTCAAATTATTGCTCTGAGCTTCGTTTTTGACAATCCGAGAATAGACATTTGCCGAGAAGGCTGCATGGGACTTCGTTGAGAAGGAGAAGCCCAATTTTGATATTGCAACCATCAACCCACCGCTAGTCTTCGGCCCAATTGTTCATTACTTGAACTCCCTGGAAGCCCTCAACACGTCTAATCAGCGGTTAAGAAATATCGTCCAAGGACAATTCAAGTCACAAATCCCCCCGACTGGTATATTCCTTTGGGTTGATGTTCGAGATGTGGCCCTTGCGCATGTTCGAGCCATCGAAGTCGAGAAAGCAGGTGGCCAGAGATTCTTCGTTACCGCTGGCTATTTCTCTAACAAGGATCTTGTCGACATCATCCGAGAGAACCGCCCGCAATTAGAATCAAAGCTTCCTCCGAGTGACTCACCTAGTGACCTCCCGGCCGGTATCTACAAGATCGACAATTCGCGGTCACAAGAGGTTCTGGGAATTAAATATCGGCCATTGAAGGAGACAATTACCGATACCGTTGACTCTCTGTTGAAGGTCGGCGCCTAGAACCACAGACTGAATAGATTCAATTTAAAATGAAACATCTTATTGCTTCACGATCATATTGTTCGTCACGAGGGGGATGTTAATGTAGTTCTTAGTTTTATTTAAGTCCACTGGGGACTAGAATGTCCGGGGAAACTGCACGTTCGGTCACTGTAGTCCGCCGTACCCACTCCGGGCCAAATCAGTGCAACTTTTCTTGCGCGCATCCGTTCAACTCAGCTTCAGTTCATCGTTAATTGAGCAAGATGGCGGCCGCCAGGGTATCGCCAACGGCGAATCTTCTTCGGAAGTCCCGTCTATTTGCACTTCCTCAAGCTTTGCACACTCCCCAAGACCCGCCATCTTCCAGGATTGTGTTCGAATCCGAGACCGCGACTTCTCCTCACCCGACTCGAGCATCGATCGTGACACCGCAGTCGTCGCTGGCTCGTGGCGATTGGGGTTTGAAACGGCCTCTACCGGCTAAGTCCACTTCGGAAAAGTCTTCAAGACCAGTTGTTCGTATGAACGCCCTCGATACCTATGAGCATGTCACCGATTTCGAATCCGCCGCCGATCATACCATGACCCTCGAGAAGTTCCAAGAATTACACATGCCCATGTCTCTTCCGTCTAAGGTCAACTATGCAACAAGCATGACCCCGAGACATCAAAGCCCCTTCGAAACCTTTGTCGATAATACGGAAACCAGCAAGACACTCGGAGAGGCCGGAGCCAAACAATTTCGACACACCGGGCCTTGGCTTGCTGGACAGACGGAGGCGGAGTTCGCGGCTTATTTGAAGCAGATTCGCCGTCAAAAGCCAGAGCTGCTCCAGAAAATGCGTGAGCGATTTGATGCGAAGCGTTATGCCGAAGCCCGAAAGCAAGCCCAAGACAATGGCGAGGATCTGGACAAGGTCCAACCCCCCAAAATCACCGACGCGGAGTTCAAAACATACGTCAAGTCTCTCCGTGAAGATCCATTTGCTCTGGGCCCCGTCGTCTTTGAGTTGCTTGACCTTCCCTCAGCCCCTACTGTGCCCAGCGAGCGTATCGGTCGCAAGTACTATCAATCCCCAGGTACCAAGCTGTCCGCTCCCGAGTATGCCGTGACCGGTCCTCCGAAGACACACCCATCCGCCGGTCTCTCATACACTAGATCGCACGCCTCTGTCTATAACCACCCTCAATATGGCCCGCAGGCTCACCAGAAGCCTGTCGAGGCCCGAATTCTGCGCCCCAAGGGCAGATTTAAGGGACGCGTGTCGAAGGCTATTGCTGGTGTCGGTGGTATTGCTGTCGAGGACCTGAACGCCATGACTTTCATCGACCAGGGCACACCTCCTGGACTGACGGCATTCGATGCAACTATCCCTGGTGGTGCCAAATACTGGGTCTCGCCTATCCGAGCCGCTGTCGATTCTGATGGCCGAATCGGCCTTTCTTCCTACCGCGCTGGAGCTACCGCCAAGGCCCCCTATGGTATCAAGGACTACAAGAAGCCTAATGCGACTAGCATCGCTGATGCCGCTCGACGAGACGCTCAAATCGTTCCACGAATGGACAGCCACCGCCCCAACACGCCGCGTTTCAAGGCCTCCGGGGAGAGCGCTCCCAGAAAGCCTATGCGGGGAACTGAAGACATTGCCCGCAGCCTGATGGAGAACTTGAACGCACCTAAGACTGAGTAAGGCCTCGGAAAAGAGCGCGATGGTCAAAGTTACTCGGTTCGCGATATTTGCAAACAATTGTACGATTAGAATTGGTGCTTGTGTAAAGCTATTATCACTCCCATTACCCTTTCAAATATGTTATATAAACCCGCTGCATCAATCTCATATTACATTTCAAGCCCAATGGATTCATTGCCTTATCATACTATGACCTGTCCATCTCGTTAGCCCGACTGGCATACCTCAAGCGCCTACCCTACTCCCCCCCTATAGTCTAGACCGCTCGGCAGAATAATGACATAATCACATAAGTGGGTCTTTCACTCCAAATGAGGAAAGCTCATTGGAAGGCTAGATCACGTGCTATGTTAGGGCTCGATTAGGGCAACGGCAACGCACAAGCGAGTGCAATTGTCGACTCTATCCCAGCCGCCGCGAATTGAGGTTTCTCGTCTTGAACATCCGTCCACGTCCAGCCAACAAACGCCAAAATGGGTCGCGTCCGTACTAAGGTAAGAGATATAACAGCCATGGACTACAATTGAATAATTGAGACTGACCTGTATTCCTTCACAGACCGTCAAGCGGTCCGCCAAGGTCATCATTGAGCGTGAGTACCATCACATATTCAAAATAACTATACCATTCCGAAATTTAATACTGACTTTGCAAAAGGCTACTACCCCCGCCTCACCCTTGACTTCGACACCAACAAGCGTATCTGCGATGAGATCGCCATCATCGCCTCCAAGCGCCTGCGCAACAAGGTACGAAATCACAACTCCAAAAATTCACCAAAAATTTGAGACTCAAATCCTGACTTGTCTGCTCTCCACAGATCGCTGGTTACACCACCCACCTGATGAAGCGTATCCAGCGTGGCCCCGTCCGCGGTATCTCCTTCAAGCTCCAGGAGGAGGAGCGTGAGCGCAAGGACCAGTACGTCCCCGAGGTCTCCGCTCTGGATGTCTCCCAGACCGAGTCCGGCCAGCTCGATGTCGACACCGACACCAAGGACCTGCTCAAGTCCCTTGGCTTCGACAACCTCAAGGTCAACGTTGTCGCCGTCAGCCAGCAGCAGAACGCCGAGCGCCCCCGCCGCTTCGGTCCCCGCTAAATTCCGCGCTCTGGATAACCTCCGACAAATTGTCAAAAAAGTTCTTTGTCTACGGCCGACTCTTGGCGTTTACTACGACGACACTTATTCTGGTTGGCTCTGTTCCCGGCTATTACGGTTTTAGTCTAGATTGGAGTCAGTCTCCATGGATGAGGAATGAAAACATGATTCCCGTTGACAAAGGTGTCGCCGATTCTCCTGCTGGGGATGACGCTTGATTGCCAATTCTTGTCCTCGTTTCTTGTGGGCTTTGAGGGTCTCTGTGTCCCGGGCTCACCGTAGAGGATGTCTTGAACCTTTCGGTTCGAGATCAACCGGTGGCCTTGTTGGTTATGACTTTGCGCAAGTCCTCTGCAACTTAATAGTCTGACAACCTAACAAGGTCATTTCGTAGATTGATTCATTGTATGCTTTTATAGCCCAGGGTATATAAATTGTAGAAACGCCTTTGACAAAACTCCAATTTCTCGCACAGGCAATCAACGAGCAGTAGCCAATGCGACATTGCTTAGAATTGATCAAGGATATCCCTGTCTTGATGATCAGTTGATTCCTCTTGTCTTTCCTGCGGGATGTATCCTTCAATGGATCCTCCCATCGCGTCCTCGGGTCGCAACTGTGGAGCGGCGGGACTTGATTCTGATGAGATCTCCTTCTCTTGAACTTGAACATCAACGCGACCTTGTCGGAGATGAGGAACCGTGTCACCACGCTCTAGAGCAAGTTCCTGCGACCGCTCAGTTTCATGAATCTTCAAGTTCTTCACGCCATCTGTGATATCCGATTCTTTGCTTTGAGGCTCTGTTGAGGCCGGAGTCGAAGCTTTAACCTTCTGCTTCTGACGTTTCGCGCGATGCTCCTCAAGTAGCTCGATTTTGATAGCTTCAGTTTCATCCGCCCGTCTCTCCCAGACAGGCTGCTCCGAAAGCTGCACACGAATGAACAAAGCCCGCTCCGCGCATTCATCCGAGCACCATTTTTCCAACATTTCCCTGGGGACAATATCGACACTACGACCTCGTCCACCTTGACCACTTCCCTTTGCACCGTACTTGAAGTGGAATGTTGAACCTGTAACGCCGACCTGTTTGCGATTCTTGCGCGGACATAATCCATACCCACACAGCTCTGAGTAGTTGCGTTCCATGATAAAATTGTCGTAATCTCCTGGTCTGAACAGTGCCATTGCCGTTTTGAATGATTGTTTGTCCTCCGGTGATGGCGCGGCAGGATCAGCGGTGGGGGAGGTAGGAATGTCGAGAAGCTCAATCGTACGGTCTAGGATCAAATCCTCGGCATCCTTTTGAGCTTGAATTTGTTGAGCATGTTGTAAAGCAATTCCCAAGTGTCGTGACGTCGCGCCCGGACGACCCTCTAGGTATTTTTCTTGCTCTTCTTGTGATGGTAACGCATATGATGATTCTTCAACGACGGAGGCGAACGCGGTGGGAAGAGATGTCTTGAGGGCGGAGCTGTTATTCTGGGGGGAGGCCTGGTGAGATGACATTTCTGTATGATACTGTAAAGCTATGGTAATTGCGAGGCGATACGTATTCAATCGATTTCGGGAGATTTGAAGCTGAAGGAGGTGCGCGAAGTAAAAGAGTCGAGCTAGAAAATTCGATGGTTTGCGGTGGAAAACCAATCAGAAGTGAGTTTGCCCCTCCGAAACAAAGAATTGACGTCGGGCAGAAACGATCAACTATACATACACTCTGAATATATACATAGTAATCTCATATTTACTAGAATGATACCTGGCAATTCTTTGCTTTCTCTTTCCGTTCTAGTAATCATTTCTCTGATTTGAGCTGATCAGTGACCATCATAAAGTCAATTGATGACTTCTGGTTTGCTCAGTGAGTCTGGTCTGAATACTGTACAATCTGATCTGATCTTATACATTCCTCAAGCTTCTAGTTTCTCTCAAAGTCAAGTCTAGGCCCTATACTCAGCCCGATCACCGAGACTTTTATGTATGTACTAGTTAGTTATAGTTGTGACACAAGAGATAATTTCTTAATAATAGCCCCTTCTAATTCCTCAATATCATCCAGCAATTCAACCCCAAGCTTCTGGCTGACGATCTGCACATTTCCCCTCTTCCAGTAACCCTCTGGGCACACAGCTATGACCTTCCCTGGAATCCCCGCCGAGAGTCCAAACTCGAGTAGACTAATCGGTGCCTGCGTAGCTGGGTGGAAGTATACGACTAGTAGATCTGCCTTGGTTTGCTTATCGAACTCCCACAGGACTTGCTCGCGATACGGCGCAAAGTTGACGTCCTCGCGCCATGTATTGTCCCAATCTGCGCGGTGAGGGTTGTAGATGGTGATTGGGTATTTGGAGAGAGAAGATGAAAGGGTTTCGCGCCAATCGGCAATATCAACTTTGGTGGTGGTGCCTGCGAGGAATATTGACTTCACGCCGCGAGGAGACTCCTCAGAAGGGGCGTAAATGACTTGGCTTGTCTGACTAGCGGCCATTCTAGGGTTATTGCGGGAAACGGCTTTAGTTGACAAGAAGAGATCCCAGAAGGCCAGATGACGTTTTATAGATGATATCGTCGAGCCACCGAGTATTTAAAGACCAAAAAGTTTAGTCTGGATAGGCGATACATAAAAGAGTGGAGAGTGGGGAAGATTTGGGGGGCGCTGGCTGATTGACTGAGTATTGGCGGGGATCGCGTACTTCTCGAATATTAATATAAGCCCGGTTGGATCATCAATGAACAGCGCTTACTCTCTTCGTTTTGCTTTTGCGTTGAGTACGGCTGAGGTCCCCTCAACCCCAGTCTACATAGATGGATGGACCTCTTAATACGTGACCCAATCAAATCTGCATTGTGGTGCTGCTATGTACATACTATACTGTAGTTAACATTGCAAGGATAGCTACATTATCGCCCCAATGAATTGTGACCTTCACAATTACACCTGAATGTGATGATAAGCGGCTCTACGGGGAAGATTACTTGTATGTACGAAAACAGTCGATCTATTATGTGTTTCCTAGTTGACACAAGGCTCAATACATGGCTAAAACCGTACTACTAGTAGTTACTGTAGATTTATGTTTACACAAGTAACCCCCGCATCAAACGTGTGGCTATCCATTTTAATGTCAGCTCTTTTTACATTTTTCAAAGGATCCTTGTATTCGATTCCAAAATGAAAGGTGATGATTGACCGTTCTGTCTACTCGACAATGGAATAACAAGAGCCTAGCGACTGATCTTTCACATCACCCAGTCCTCAAGCGCGTCTTTACATTGTATTGTATAACATGCGTCTACTACGTATGAACAGCGATATAACATTTAGCCTGATCCACTTCCCCGACCACGAAGTTCCCAACTACGCTACCCTTTCTCACACCTGGAGAGGTGACGACGAGGTCACCTTCCAAGATATTATCAATCACTCAGCAACAGGCACAGACACAGACGACGGCTCCGAACTTTGACAAGCTCTACTTTTGTGGGCAACAGGCAAAGAAAGACCGACTACAATATTTTTGGGTCGACACCTGCTGCATCGACAAGTCGAGCAGTGCTGAATTGAACGAGGCCATCAATTCTATGTATCGATGGTATCAGCGATCTAGTAAATGCTACGCACTTCTTGCTGACGTTTCGATATTATCCGAGAACAACGACACAGACTATCGAGACGATCAGCTACGACGGAGCCGCTGGTTTACTCGAGGATGGACTCTGCAAGAACTTCTTGCGCCGCCCTCGGTCTGCTTCTATTCTCGAGAAGGAAATCTGCTTGGTGACAAGCAGTCTCTCGAAAAACCGCTTTCTGAAATTACTGGAATCCCCATATCCGCTCTGCGAGGTACCCCTCCCGCTCTCTTTAGTGTCGAAGATAAACTTTCTTGGTCGAGACATAGGCAGACCAAACGCGAAGAAGATCGCGTGTACTCTCTGCTAGGCTTAATCGACATTCACATACCTGCTATGTATGGTGAAGGAGAACACAACACTCTCCATCGCCTCCAGTCAGAAATCGAGATGCGCTTGAAATAGACTCAACCAGAAAGGGATTCGGGATCCCCAGGGCCAATCAACAAGTGGATTGTCCCCTTCGAACCGAAACTGTCGTTTCACGGACCGTGAGTCGGAGCTCGCCCGACTACAAAACATGCTCTTCACCAGCAATCAATTCGCAAAGACGGCAGTCTCTGGTATTGGAGGTGTGGGGGAGACGCAGCTTGCGCTGGAGCTCCTCTATCGACTAAAGGAGAAGCACAACAATTACACGGCGATTTGGATACACGCCACGAGCATGGAGAGCCTGGATCAAGGATACCATGCCATTGCTCAGTAGCTGGGGATAAAATACTCCCGGAGCAAGGAAGCCGATGTCAAACAGCTTGTATAGGAGTATCTTAGCGAGGACAGTGCAGGTCATTGGATAATAGTCTATGACAACGCTGATGATATCGATATGTGGACTGACAAGTCTAATCGGTTGATCGACTATATTCCCCGGAGCAAGAATGGGCGGGTTATTTTCTCAACACGAAACAAGAGGGTCGGGGTGAAGCTTGCTCATCAAAATGTAATGGAACTGTCCCAGATGAGCGAAGATTCGGCCTTGCGAATGCTGCGGAACCTACTGATACAGAAAGATATAGTCGACTCCAATCCCGCAGATGCGAAGACTATGGCAACATGGCTTTGTCATCTCCTACTAGCCATCGCTCAAGCAGCCGCATACATCAACGAAAATGGCATTACCCTGGCAGATTATCTAGCGGTCTTGGATAGTCAGGAGCAAGACATAATCGAGCTCCTAGGTGAGGAATTCGAGGACGATGCGAGAAACTACGGCATGAAGAACCCAGTGACCACGACGTGGCTGATCTCATTCCGGCAGATTCAGGAGCGTGATCCTCTGGCGGCGTACTATATGTTCTTCATGGCCTGCATTGATCATAAGGATATTCCTCAACTCTTTCTTCCGCATGGGTCGTCAAGAAAGAAGGAGGTGGATGCAATTGGGACTTTGAGCGCCTACTCATTTGTCGCCAGACGCTCAGAAGCCTCGTCGATAGACCTGCATCGACTTGTGCATCTTACAATCCGCAACTGGCTTCGGAATGAGAACATGCTTGCTGAGTGGACGTGTAGGGCCGTCGCACTACTGAAAGAAGTATTTCCAGACCATGGGCACAGGAATAGAGCTGTATGGAGAACGTACCTCCCTCATGCGCGATATGTCCTGGAGTCGGCTCTCGTCGCAAAAGACAACGCCAGCAGGATCGATTTGAAATGGAAGCTCGCATTGTGTTACTACAGCGATGGCCGATCTGACTCGGCAGAGAACTTCTTCCGGGAAGTGCTGGAGTTTCGAACAAGCATGCTTGGACCGGAGCATCCAGATACCTTAAAGAGTATGGCGAAGCTAGCTTTGGCTTATCACGCCCAAAGCCGCTTCCAGGAGTTTAAGACATTGGGTGTGAAGGCGATGGAGACCCAGAAAAGAGTGCTTGGCGAGGAGGATCCAGAAACGATGTCTACCATGAGTAATCTGGCCATGACGTTCAGTGACTTATCTCAGTGGAAGGAGGCCGAAACGCTCGAGCTAGAGAGCATGGAACTCCGGATGCGCATTCTCGGTGAAGAACACCCAGAGACCCTTGTGGGCATGAGTAACCTGGTATATCTATACAACTGCCAAGGCTGGTGGGAGAAGGCTGAAGAGCTGGGGAAGCGAACGACAAGCGCACGCAAAAAGATTCTTGGTGATGAGCACCCCGAGACTCTACTCAGCATCGGCAATCTGGCACATACATACAACAACCAGGGTCGATATAAAGAAGCCGACGTTTTATTGACCCATGTTGTGAACGTTCGTGTTAGAACATTGGGAAAGGAGCACCCGCACACACTAAGTGGGATGAGCAATCTGGCAGTCAGCTACCACAATCAGGACCGATGGGATGAGGCTGAGGAGCTCCAGGCACGCGTGGTAGGCGCACGGCAGACGTTGTTGGGTCCGGTGCACTTCTCGACCCTGACGAGCATGGCTCACCTATCATCGACATATCATCGACAAGGCAGATGGGCCGAGGCAGAGAAGCTTGGTATACAAATCATGGAGTTACGGAAGAAGATATTGGGACCAGAACATCATCACACTCTTACTAGTATGACGAATCTCGCATCGATTTACCTGGATGATGGGCAGTTGAGTAGGGCCGAGGAGCTTGGGTTGGAGGTTTTGGCGATATGAGCGAGGGTGCTCGGGATGGAGCATGCACATTCGTTAGCTAGTATGGAGCATTTAGCGGCCATTTACAAGAAGCAGGGGCGGATAGCAGAGGCCGAGGATCTCGAGATACAGGTTGCTGAGCTTTAAAAGGCGACACTGTTGGAAGGATTTTGTTTAATCAGTCGAGCGCGATGGGGTGGACTCGGCCAATCAGAGGACACACCAGTGATGCACAATTTGTAGCAGAACAGATGCCCTGATATTGCTGTTGATACAGCTAGTGATCCTTTTTGATGGTAGTTAAATTATATAGCGATTTATGTTGTTAATCCATGGATGATGGTGACAGTATCATTTGGTGATGAATTACGTTACTATAGATATAAAGACTCCAGTATACTTTCGGGCATGATTCATTTGGGTTGGAAAGGCATGACATGCCCGTGGCGAGGTCTAACTTGTAGTTCCGCTCAATACCAGGGGAAATGGACTGGCACTAGCAAGTATAAAATTGACAACACATCATGTTATTACCATCACAAAATAAATTAAAATCTTTTCGCTTCTCATATTGTTTTTCTCATTATTTTCACCTACTCCTGGTAGTACATTACTACATCATTGCAGAGCAACCCCGTTCAGTACCCTTGGTTCTTGGTAGCCGCCGATCGTCAGTGTGGAGCCTCTCCCTCATCCCGCCGACGACCACCTCACACTGCTTCATCTTCTCCCTCTTCTCTCCCCAATCTGAGCCCGCAATCATCGGCTAGATTCCTTTTCCCCCTTCATCTCTCTTGAAGCGACCTTCCTTTGATCAGGTTATTCGATCCTTTTTTTTTCTCCACGGTATGTCCCTCCGAACTGACTGATCCGACTTCTCCCCCCCCCTCCTCTTCTCTCCCCTCCACCCTAAATCCACATCGCCTGCTTTGTACTAGGCACCAACTCATCCGCCCTTTCGTCATCCGAAGCTGACCGGCCCTTTTCAACGAACTATTCAGAAATTGTCCCACGCCACGTTCAATACCCCTGCATGCCGCAGGTATCGAAGTCGGTGATCAATACTTCTGTACAGTCCTTGTCTTGAACGTCACCGCCCTCTTTGTATCTTAGCGTGCTCTTTTATCTTCCCGATTCCTCCCAGCCTGCTCCATTTGCCAGATGTCCACCCCGCCCTTTACGGTTCGAGCGGTCTTCGAGTATGCTTCGGGCCACGATGACGACCTCACTTTTGCGATAGGTCAAGTCATTACCGTCACCGACGTGGAGGATGCCGAATGGTACAACGGCGAATATACAGATGCATCTGGCGTCAAGCAGGAGGGGATCTTCCCCAAAAACTTCGTCGAGCGCTATGAACCTCCAGCCCCTCCACGACCAACACGCCCGAGTAGACCAAAGAAGGAGCAAGAGCCAGAACCCGCGCCGATTGATCCCCCCGCAGTGATTGAGAGTCAACCTCCTGCGGAGCCTGAAGTTGCCGAGGAAGCCCCGGTGGAGCAACCAGAGCCAATTGCCCAGCAGCCTCCGGCTCCTGCTCCTGTACCTCAATCTCCTCCTCAAGTCTCAAGTCCTTCTGTTGAAGAGCCGACCTCCCCTATCCAGCCTGTGCAGCCAACCCCTGCTCCTGTCGCAACGGCAGCTGACCCCGCGCCTCCCGTTGTCAAGGCTTCCAAGCCGCCTCCTCCAGCAGTTGCTGAAAAGCCCGCGGGAAATTCCTTCAAGGATCGCATCGCTGCTTTCAATAAATCTGCTACGCCAATTGCCCCCTTAGCGCCCGGTGGCCAGAAGCCCAGTACTTTCGTCCGGAAGCAATTCGTCGCCCCTCCCCCGAGTAAGGACTCCTATGTGGCACCACCACGGGAGCCTGCTCCCAAGGTTTACAAACGGGAGGAAGACCCTGAGGTACAAGAACAGATTGCTCGTGAACCTCCAGTTTCAGAGACTCGACCCCCTCCACCACCCCAACCTCTCACCCAAGAAACCGAAGAAGGAGGAGAGGACCAGCCTAAGCCTACGAGTCTGAAGGACAGAATTGCTCTCCTTCAGAAACAACAATTGGAGCAAGCACAACGTCATGCCGAGGCTGCCCAAAAGAAGGAGAAGCCTAAGCCTCCCAAGAAGCCTACCGAAAAGCCGGCTGAGCAGCCTGTTGAGGCTACAGAACCCGTTGAAGATGTCGAGGCTTCTCCTGTTGAAGGAACTTCATCTACTGCTGCCCGCGATCCTAGCGTTGATACACTGCGAGCCAAGGCCCCTCAAGCCCAGCCTACCCCACTAGTACCATCCGAGGAGATCGCCAGCGAGTCGAACGATGCTGATTACTCCGCAGCTGCAGATTCGGAGGATGCTGGAGAAACCTCAACCAGCAAAGAAGACGAAGACGAGCGTCCACGCCAAGGATCCGCTCATACAATCGAGCAAAAGGGCGAAGAGGCAGACGTCGAGGAAGAAGCTGAGCAGGAAGAAGAGATGGACCCTGAAACCAAGCGTCGAATGGAGCTCCGTGAGCGCATGGCGAAGATGAGCGGCGGCATGGGTATGATGGGTCTGTTTGGTCCACCAGGAGGTCTGCCAGGAATGTCTGCCCCTGGGCCTCGCAAACCCAAGACACCTGGCGATTCTGAAAAGAAACTGGAAGAAGCAGAGCCCAGTTCTCCAGGACATGCTCCTCCAGTCCCAATGGTGCCTCTGCCGGGAATGAACATCAGTACCAAGCCTGCTCCTCCAGCTGTGGAGAAGGAGGAGGAAGAGCCGCCACTGGCAACTCCCATTTCTGAGCAACATCCTCCACAGGAAATACCGGATGTGGAAGAGACTGTTCACGAAGGTGCTTTGCCGCGTCGTTCTACTGACCGTGCTCCTCCCGCTCCACCTGCAACTGGTAAGATATCTCGAGAACCTCGGATAGATAATCCCAAAAGCCATTTAACTAACTACGTCTCAATTTACAGCTCCGGCACCACCTCCCCGGGAATCACGACCTGTTCCTCCTCCTGTGACAGCAGACGAGCCGGGCTCGCCTCCACCAGTCCCTGGAGGTAAGTAGTGATGTTCAAGGCCGATAATAGCCGTCGATTTCTGACAATAGCAATTAGGTCGACCAGTCCCCCCTCCGCACAGACAATCTGAGGCTGAAAATGAGTCCGATGATGAGTTGTCTGTCCACGCAGGAAATTTGTCTTTGTCTGGTACTCAGGGTCAGCCTAGAGCTCAGCCACCCCCAATTCCTACCGCGGCAGTTCCTGGCAATCGAGACTTGCGTCGCTCTTCTACCTATGAATCGACTGCTTCAACCCCGGCTACTGAGAAAAGAGAAAGCCGTGTGCCTCCACCAATTCCATCTAACCCGCCTGAGCCACCAACGAAGAGCCGCGCACCACCACCTCCTCCTCCCAACGCACCCCGTCGGCGGTCGACTGCTGACAGCCGCACCAGTGCTGTCTCTCCTCCCCGACAAGCTGGAGAGGGTGTAGAAGGCGAAGTAACTGAATACGACGGAGACTATGACACCGACATTGCGTCGGGGGCTAAATTCAAGGATGCTCTGCGATCTCATGAACGCGACTCAAGCTTTGACGAGGGTGCCACAACTGATGATCTGTCACTCCAATCCCCACGCAGTCCCCAGGAAAGCCGCCAGCCCCCGCCTCTTCCTCCAACTGCTGCTCCTCGGGCAGTTCCACCTCCCCCGCCTAATCAGCCTCCTCGCAATGCCCGTGCCTCTATTGATACACCTCGAGGACCTCCTCCGCCTCCACCTGGCAAGGAGCCAACACAGGGTGGGGATAATGAGTACGATCCATTTAACTATACCGCCCCATCACACGGCCTGCCCACTCCTCCGCCCATTCCCAGCGGACGTCCCGAGGCTCCACCGCCCCCTCCTCCGCAACCAGTGAACGAGGAATATGACGATATGTACGATGCATCTCCAATTGAAAGCCCCGTGCATGAGACTCAGCCCGCAGTGCAACATGAGAAGCGGCCTTCCCTGGTGCCACCACTGCCCAGCCAGGCACCTTCACTCCCATCTCCCTCTGCCGGTCGAAGCCAGCGCGCTTCCATGGATATGCTGAGAAGCCAACCTAATGTTCGTCGTTCCATGGATGTCTCCCGTCCATCTATCGACCAAGGATATATCGCTACCGAGATAGATCTGGCAGAGACCACTCTTTGGTGGACCCAGCCCAACACACCCCCTCCGGCCCTCCAGAACCGCAAGGATATTCTCTTCGAGATTGAGGAATCTTCTTCTTCAAAGCGTGGCGGCAAAACAACAATTTCGAAGGATGTCTACGTTTTGTTCATGGACTACTCTCAAACAGTTGTAACGGTACAATTCGATTCTAAGAACCCGGTCGATGCTATCCTCGAGCAGCGGCAGGAAGCCTCTCCACTCCAACTTCGACAAGACCAGTTGGAACAGGCGCACTTGCAGCTGGGAACGCGCATTTCCGAGGCAGTGAACTCAGTCCAAAACTCAACGGTTGGCGACGGGACTCCATTTGGACTGGTGCAGTACCTTTTGAATCCCTTGGCTGATGCTCTTCTACCTGTCGGTACTCGTGCATATGGTGCTCTGGTCTACTCAAACCTGGCGAATGCCTCAGTTTCCCAGAATGATGAAATCAGAGCAGGTGATATCGTGAGCTTCCGCAATGCTCGATTCCAAGGCCACCGTGGCACCATGCACCAAAAGTACAGCGCTGAGGTCGGTAAGCCCGATCATGTTGGCGTTGTAGTCGACTGGGACGGCACGAAGAAGAAGATCCGAGCATGGGAGCAAGGCCGCGAGAGTAAAAAGGTGAAGATGGAGAGCTTCAAGTTGAACGACCTGCGCAGTGGTGAATGCAAGGTTTGGCGAGTGATGCCGCGCAGCTGGGTCGGCTGGGAGTCCTCGAAATAAGAGGCAACGAGCTTTACTGCACTGCCTTGATGCTATGAAATGATTATTACCTTTGTTTTCTCCGAAGGGTGGGCTCGTGTATGATTCCTATGTCGACTCTCTCCTACCCTGACCCCGCCGCTGCCATATATCTTGTCCTTCTTTTTCTTTCTACTGTTCTTCATGCTTATGTGGTAATGAGACAGCCTGGATGATTGTTTTTTGTGGAGATTTGAGCGAGCGTGTACCCTCTTCCTTCTTTTCTTGTGGTAAATTCTGCATGATGAATACTTTCCGCTCTGCCATGTTGTTTTCCCATAATCTCCATTGCCTGTATTTATTTGAAATGCATACATTTTCAATTCGAACACGAAGTTTCTCCAAAGCTGACGGTGACACTCCGTAGTACAGCCTTTTCGCGATGTAGTTGGTCGTCGCCCGAGAATCACGTGCTTTCGGCCTATGTCCGGGCGGTGAGTGGCCATTTCCTTATCGGGCATCCTCGTCCAACTTCTCGTCTTTTCCCTCAAACCTCAACTTGTCTCCCAGCGTCCAAAATGGGTGGTGGCGATCTGAATTTGAAGAAGTGAGTACCCTAGTTTCATCATCTCTGCCCTTGTCATCTCGGTTTATCAACTCGGCGACGGTATCGCAAAGTACTAACACATAGTCTAGATCATGGCATCCATCACTTCTCCGCAACCAGGAGCGCGTATGGCAGCAGGAGAAGCAGGCGCTGGAAGAGCGCAAACGCATCGACCAGGTGCGACGTGAACGCGAGGAAGAGCGACAAATTCAAGAGCTTCAGCGCCTCCAAGAATCCTCCGGCAAGCCCAGACAGCATAATCGAGTTGATTGGATGTACCAAGCCCCCTCTAGCGCGACGGGTCAGTACACCGAAGAAATGGAAGGCTACCTGCTTGGAAAGCGACGAATCGACGGCATTTTGCTCAAGAAGGATACCGACGCTCAAAATTTGGAGAAGGGCGCGGATGTGGTTGGGGCCCATGCCGCCGCTGCGGCAGGTCCATCTGTCGGGTCACAACGGGATACTATGTCGAAAGTCATGGCGGATCCGCTACTTGAAATTAGAAAACGAGAGCAAGCGGCACAAGAAGCTGCCATGAAGGAAGCGATTCGGCGCAAAGAGAGGGAGGAGAAGCGCGGGGCGCGCAACGGTGACCGAGACCGAGAGCGCCGTCACCGTGATCGAGATCGTGACCATGACTCTAAACGCCGAAGATATAGTGATGACGTGGAGGATGAGAGACGGCATCGCCATTCCCGACGCTCTCATCGCCACCGATCTAGATCACCTGCTTCGCCTGAGCGATCTTCTCGCAGACACCGCAGTGAGCGAGACAATGACGAAGATCGTGACCGCCGTCGCGATGATCGTACCCGAGATCGAAGCCGGGACCGTCAAGACTATCGGGAGAGACACTCTCGTAGCGACCATCGCCGAGATCGAGATGATAGACGTGATCGAGACCGGGATCATGATCGTAGCTCAGGCCGTGATCGTGATCGAGACAGATCTCCAAGACGCTCTAATGACCGCCAATCTTCACCTCATGAAAAGAATGGCCGCAATTCTCGTGAGAATGACCGCCAGAACGATCGTCGCGGACGCGACTTCAACAACCATCGAAACGGTTCTTACGGCCGAGACCGAGCCCCTCCATCTCGTCCGGCGCAAAACAAGCCCGATTCCAAAGAATTGGAGGAAGAACGGCAACGCAAACTTGCCGAGATGCAATCAAACGCCAACGACATGGAAAATGATCGACTTAAGCGTATCACTGAAATCACTGCCAAGGAAGAAGAACAACGCGAGGCTGATGACCGGCAGCGCTCAGACCGTGGTAGATTCATGTCTCAAGTACATAAGAGAGTGGGTGAAGATAGTTTGGATGAGCGCATTCGGCGCAGCCGTGGTGGTTTGTCCAAGATGGAGGAGGAATGAAGTGTAAAAGCTACTGCCTGACTTCGTTTTCCCCTCTTATATGGTCGCCAACCCCTTTGAGTATCGGATTATGCTAGCACACTTTATATGTTTCTTATTTTGTCGTTCTTATTCTTAGCGATGATTCCCAACATTTTGAAAACAAATCAAATCATGTGACAGGCGGTCTCTATGTATCCTGGGTGTATTCTCTAGCATAAAATCTTGTAGTACCTACTATAACTTATAGTATGGGAAGTACTCAATTAGATTGGGCAGTCGCTTTAATCTGCTCTCTGTTCGTGTCTCTCGGTAGGAGGAAAAATTGAAGGGGCCTTGACGGGACCAATTGGTAGGCATGATTGATAGTATTCGTACAGTAACCACTCATCATATCACGACACGTACCTAGCTTGGAAGCTCCATCGAGACTGTTATAGATAGTATCATAGTGTGATATACTATATTACAGATCACCTCCATTGTGAATATACTACGAATCTACTACTAGTCAAACTGCAATTTTACTGGTAGTAGACTTTAGACGATTTACTTCGAGTATACGACCAACCTGACAAAAATGTCGTAAGATCACTTGGGTCCGTGCAAGGTATTACTCCGATCTCGTAGCTGTAGTACATTGTCGCATCTTCAGGAGACAAGACTACGATATTTCCAAACGCAAAATTGAGAATCTGAGTGTCCAGCAACCTCAAATCTAGGTCAAATATGGGGCGTGGTGGAGAGGAAAATGATGCCCAACAAAGACTATAAGATTGAAGTACAGAAATGATGGACACTGTCCATCGTTTCCAATGTCCATTTAATACGGCTTTCTCCATCTCCCAAAAGAGTCACTCTTCGCATCCCTTCGAGTCTAATGCTATCCCTCCTTTTACCAGCAAACCTTCGAGTAGGGGTTGTATGTGAAGTGGCATTTCTGATCTCCACAGCAGTCACTATCCTTCACACAATCTCCGTCTGAAGTAGAGATCATATGTTAGCCCGGGTGCCCTTTAATTTATGATGGAGAGAAGATTAGATCATTTTTTCATACTGGAGCAACGTTTCTCGACTAAACCCTCACGTTCAACGGCAGTGTCAGGGCCTGGAACAGCAGCGGCACTTGCAAGGCCAGCAATGGCAGAGAGGACGATAATATTGAGGAACTTCATTTTCTGTGAGGTTGTTTGAAATTTGAACTTGAATGAGCGCTAGAGAGATCGGGGTTCAACACTATGTAATGATATGATAATACTTTCTACAACTTGGTGGTGCAACAGGATTCTTATATCTCGGTTTACCTTGGCATTCCAACAATTCCCATATTTACCTCCAAGGCTACTACTCGCACTTGTGTACTACTAACTTGATACTAGTAGCAATGCATAGATAATTCCCCGCATTTCCAAAATTCCCGGGGGCCAGGGCAAAGCAGTCTACTTAAGGATTGGATGCAACGTCGTGAGATTATGATGGCCAAGAGTATAGGATCTGGGGCCGAAAGTCAATCTTTACTTGAAGCAGAAGTTCCGATAGAATTAGCCCCCCATGCCCAGAGAATCTTCGAAGACAGAGCAGGCAAAAACAACGAGTATTTACTATGATGGGAAATATGGTGCGATGTCTGGCCTGAGCATAGGCGGTGGTTCTCCATTGTAAGCCTGTGCGTGTTTGCTTAGAGGAGGAGAGAAGAGAAGGGATATCAAGAGGACTGCATTGCCTTCAAGTAGGGGCCAAATGAAGAAACTTCAAATCCTCAGATCGGGTCTGCTTTGATTTTAATAATTTCAAGGCCATTAAAGAACGAGCTTCGCTACTAAGAGCGTGTCATGAAGGGTGAAACTGTATGATAGGGTTTACATTTGAGTGCGAACCCCCAAACGAAACACAGAAAATGCAGTTTCCAATCGACTACTACCTAGTAGTCGATTATTAGGTAATAGTACGTGCAATCTATGAAGATACTACTTTTACTAAAATAGTAGGTATTAGTAGATATGTTCCTCTGCCTCCCCCGTAAGATAATATAATACTGTTTCTACCCACTATCATGGCCTCGACATTCCGATATAGAATCAGTGGTCTCTATAGCCCAGAGATAAATGCAGCATCCCCCTCCCCAGGGCTGATCATTGCCTCACAAGAGATTTTTGTCTGATTCATTCGCCCCATGGGGCCCATGTCAGTGCAGTGAATCAGCCCATGCCCATACGGAATTTAGGTGGAGTTCATTACTGTACAGCTCAGAATACAGATCCTGTCAGTAGGTGGATCTATTAGAACATGATACTATCAATTGGAAAAAGTTCTTAGTGTCTATTTAGTCCCGGTACTAGTCAAGGCTGCGTCTGGAAGGTTCGATATGTCTGAAGACCTCAACCATGAGTGATCAGAAGATACGCTGGTAGGCGCTGATTACCTGGATAGCATCCAGACTTATCATTGAATTAGTGTACATTCAGCCTGATATCAAACTGGTAGCTATCTCAGGTTCTACTACTATATAAGTCGTTACTGTATTGGTTAGACATCCTTATGAACAGTGCTGCAAATGAAGTAATATAGTCCAAGGATTATCTTGCAGTCAATTTGCCCATCCTGACCAAAGCTCAGAGATCTTGTTGTCTTCAATGTAACAGTGAATGCTTCAGGCAAATTTCCTTATGCCACATGGTGCCACTGCCAGTGCTTCGACGGATATCGCATCCCAATCTATCGGTTATAAGACTTGGATGCAAGTTGGAAGGCTTCCATGATCAGCTTTGATACGTAGTCTACCTACTAGGTAGTAGCATTCATTGCGCTTGATGACCAGTGAATTCCGTGGTTTGGATTTTGGGATTACCTAGGTCTACGGCTTTGAATAATAGTAAAACATGGATAATGAATCAAAATGTTAATGTTATATGGAAATCAATATGTAAGTGAATAAAAATAGTATCCCTTCCCATGCTTAGCGGCCAGATATGAAGGCTTTCTATCTACATTACAACCAAAGAATAAGGGGCTTAGAGAAGCAGTAGCTCTCCTGTGGCAGCACCACCAGCATATTGCGGTTGGTACCCTTGCTGCTGGTTTTGTGTTACAACGAATTGTGTCTGTGGTGCACCACCATCTGCACCACCATCACCGCGGCCTCCCAAGTCCAATGCGGCCATCTGTTGCGAGCCAATACCGTTGAAGTAAGAGTCTGCTGCATTGATTGCTTCGCTTGACGTAGTTGGTGCCGCAGTCGACCCCTGAGGAGGAGTGGGACCAACAGGAAAATTGGGCGGAGGGGGAGCATTGATGGGGCTAATAGGATTACCCGTGGTGGTTATAGTGGCTAGACCACTGCTGCTAGTTGATGAAGAGGCAGCGTTGGCGCTTGGAGGGTTGTATTCCAGCATACTGGCGGAACCATCTTCAACTCGCGGCCTTTGTAAAGCTGGGCTAGGCTGAAGACGACGAGGACGCGCAGCACGGAAAACCTGGTGGATAGGTTTTAGGTATACAGTAGCCAAGGTGCCGACATTGAGACACAACTCCTCGAGCGTTCGTGGGTCTAGCTTCTCACTCTCGGCGGTAATAGGTGGCTTCTGTCCCATGACAACTTGTTTGGCTGTGGCCGGATCAGTTGACAGCAAGCGCCAGTACATATAGCCACGGTCTCTGAGATCGGGATCATCGGTCTCTTCGGTGCACCACTTCAACACCTGTGGGACAAGCTGTTGGCCCTTGGTAGGTCGTTGGATGAAGAGTTTCACGGTAGCCGTGAGCAGGGCCAGCTGCACCTCGACTGTTTCGTCATGGAACGTTGCCAGGTAGTCCTGCAAGAGACCATCTGAGTTATCAATGCGATCAGCGTACTGACCAATAATCCAGATAATGGCTGCCTTGGCCTCAGGCTCGTCGAGGTCATCAATATTGCGAATTACATGACTGATGATGCTCTCGTATTTGTTTGGGTACTTCCGGAAGATGTTGCGAATAACCACTGTCGCTTCCTGGATGATGTATGGAATTTTGGCATCAACCAACTCCAAAAGCGTTTCAATGCATTGCTTAGCGGCAGACTCAATCTTGATGGCCAATTTTCCAATAGCGCGGACTGCCTTGCGGACAAAATGGACGTCAATTTCAGTTGCATATCTAGGACGAGGTTAGAACAGATCAAAAAGAAAAATGAGGAGGCACATCCAGAAGGCACAGGAAAACTTACTCTCGAAGTTCTGCCAAAACAACAGAAATGTTATCTTTCGTGGTCAACATAAACATCAACTCTAATTTTGTGACCTTGACGTAGATGGGATCGTTATAATTGCAGAAGAACACGCGAATATCATTGCGCAGGACTTCCGGACGTTTCTGTAATATCAATATGGCATTGCGTAGTGCCAAATATTGAACCTCTGGTGGCTTTGAAAGTAAGGTAACCAGAGGGGGCGAGAGTTTACGACAAAGAGAGGTGATGTGCTTCTCATCGGCGATATAGTTCATGAGATAAAGGATCACTCGACAAGATGTGAGAACAACGGCCGAGTTTGAATGGGAGAGCCGCGGGGCAATACGCTCTGCCAGCAGAAGCGCCTCGGCTGTATCCTGTGGCACATAGGACATCAAAGCTTCGAGGATGTAAGTTTGACCCCATCTAAAAGAAAAAGAGAGATTAGCACACGCAAAGATCATTCTGGTACTGGGTACACTAAGTCTTACTCGGAACAGTCTGGAAGAATTGAGACCAGCTTTGAGGCACTGACGTAGTCAATAGTCAAGGAAATCGATTCACTACGCCCCCAGATGTCTACCAGTGATGCCAAGACACTAGAGACAACGGTTGGATTCTCATCCTTCAACATGCGGTTCAGGCGATCGATCAAGTCTGAGTTCTCGACTGTTTTCTTGTCATGTTCATACAGCTTGGCGACACAGAAAGCAGCGGTCTTGCGGACGTAGGGGTCGTTATCCTGCATTAACCGCTTGAGAGGTTGAAAGGTAGCCTCGACGAACTCGCGCACATGGACGTAGGAGATGGTTCGCAGAGCAAGTGCGCGCACAAGTGGATTAGTGTCTTCCATATCCTGCGCACGAAGTTAGCAATATACTCTTACTGCGATATCTCATAGTGATGATCTAAGAACATACATCGACCAGAATCGGTAGTGCTTTCAGCGCGACGTCTGGCTTCATTCGGGAATAGTTGACCAAGAATAAGAAGCACCTGAAGCACAAGTTAGCAAAGAAACCTTATATCAACGTTCGCGTATTCATCGGGTTGTGGCGCATACATCTTCTTGATCTCCAGACTAGGCAAGTTCATGCAGTCGATGACATCGGGGAACAGTGCAACCATGTCGTTGTTGCTCATGGTCATATTTGCGACGATTTTCTTGAGAGCGATCTTCTTGGCAGAGTAGTTCTTGTCTTTCTTTCCACCACTGTTGAGCTCTTGTCGCAGCTCGGCGACCTTGCCCTGTCGAGTTCGAGAGAACGGTAAGCCATGTGCGGGAGCATAAGGAGTAAAACCGAGAAACATGAGGGGTATAATCCAAGAAGTGATCGAGTAGTTGAGGGTATAGGCCGGGAGAACAGTATACGAAAGGCATCACGGGGAAGTTATCAGGGGAGTAGAGACATGATAACGGGATGCGGGGAAGGAGGAAAAGCCACTGCAGGCAAATCAGACGATCAGGCACAAAACTTACCCTGGCGAAGAGTTTTGCATCGCCCCCAGAACTCATGGCCGCGGTATCAACGAATCGCAAGGGGGTTCAAAGCGCGGGTCCGTCTCTTGGGTGTATCTGGGCAACTTTTGCGACCAGTTCAATCACATGCGACAATCGTACTGAAGATCGACAAAAGGGTTGAGGATATAGATGCGAGCAGAATCCAATGTTGCAGAAAGGACCAGCAGTTTCGTTTTAAGTATTTCGAAGGAATATCTGGAGGGGAGAAATGTCCCCTGTTCGAGAAAAGGGTGCGAGTTTTGTAGTTTGTTTCACTGCGCCGCGACTGTGGCCCGGTCGGGGGAATCGGAGACAGTGGAAATCATTGACTGGGCATAGTCGAAAGGATTCCAAATTCGGAGGTGAGAAGTCGAATTGGTGTCGACAAAGAAGCGTGTTGGATGGAAAGGAGAAAGAGACGAGAGAAGAGAAGAAGAGAGGTTCGAGGGCGGAGTGGAGTGGGCAGCTGCGGAGGAAACCTCTCCTGTTTGCAAAACCCCCGTCATCTTCCCACTTTTTTCCATTTCCCCACGCCGTCACTCCTATCCAAAGTGTCTCTATTGTCGGTCTTGATCACGAAATCTTCTATCGCTTCTGTGATTATGTCTGCTCTTCCTCCTCCACCTCCCCCGCAATGGGTTGTCGCGTTGAACTCGCCGATGCCTCGTCCTTCGAAGGCGGCCACCAGTATCCCGGATCCACCAGGCTTCACGAGCTCAAGCACTAAGGGAGGCAAACAGGTGAGCTTGTGTGACGCCGAGGAATGGCAAAGAATGTTATACTAAAAGTTATCAGCGTCAGCAGCAGGACAAGCAGCCAGCGACAAAGAAGCCCGAAGAAACCGATGCCTTGAAACTGAAGAAAGCTTGGGAAATCGCCATTGCACCATCAAAGCAATTGCCCATGCAAGCGATTATGATGTACATGTCCGGCAACAGTCTGCAAATTTTCAGTATCATGATGGTCCTGATGCTGTTTAAGGGTCCCATCCAGGGCTTGATCAACACCAACGCGGCTTTTGCCAAATATGAGTCCCCGTCGACGCGGGCTCGACTAGTGGGAGTGAAGGCCGTATATGTACTGATGCAACTATTGCTACTTGCGCTTGGAGTTTGGAAAGTTAACGGGATGGGCCTATTACCGTATGTGATAACAAGTGAATGTCTATATTGCTTCTTGATATTAACGCATTATACAGAACTACGAGATCGGATTGGCTCGCTTGGGAATCGGAACGCCAGCCTTTGGAACGGGCCTTTTTTGCATTCAAGTGATATTACCGATGTGAAAGCGACCCTAGAAAGGAACACAGATTCAGTTATTTTGTTAGCAAACTTAATGGTCATACAATGTATTAAGCTCTATCTTCTTTGATATGCCGGGGTATCAAGTTGAATTTCTCATTTGTATGCCTGTCTGCTGGTAGGTATCATTCCATCGATCGTAGGAAACATCGGGGAAAGAATATTAGAGCTCATAAGCTTTATTTCAGGTCATTACTGACGGCTTCCTTGGGCTTTTTCATTCCCAATAGTTGCTGTCCTTGCGATGTTCTTCGCCTCTTGTTTCAGTCGACGAGCTTCACGCCATGCTGGACCTCGATGAATTTCACACAGAAGCAGGGGAACCGTAGCCAGCATAACAAGTGCGATGAAAGTGAAACACCACCCACGACCCATGGCCGATAGCATTGGATCGATCAGTGCTGTTGCGCCGGCACCGAGTAGACATCGTACGATGTTGTTAGCCGCGGTGGCTTTGGCTGCTTGTGTCGGGTACAAATCCACCAAAAGTGTACTGACCGTATTGAAAGCACCCGTGAGAGTCAGCCCCATAAAGAACAAAATGGTTGTCGGCGCAGCAAGATGCACACCATAGTTCAAGCACCAGCCAAAGGCCAGCACACAGAGACTACCGATAGAGAGCATTGGAAATGCTATTTGAAGACGGGCTTTTTCGATTGGATAGTTTCTCAGATCGGTGTGACGGTTCTTGGCCAGAGGAAACCCTATTTTTATGGCAATGCGGCGATAGTTACGATCCAAAAGTTTGCCATTCAGGATCGATGCCAGACTTGCACCAACTCCGAAGGGAATGTAGCACAAGCCAACTTGAAGGTCATCCAGACCATATAGTTCGTTAAATATGGCTGGAATGGTAGCACTGACATCATAGAATCCAGCAAAAAGGATGGCATTGCTGAAGAGAATGATACTCGTGTCCTTCTGGAAGACAATAGCGAGAGTCTGGAAAGGGTTTGGGAAACTGATTTTCTGCTTGGGTGGGCGTGGAAGAGATTCGCTCTCTGCGTGAGAATTGCCAGATTTCAGGTAATTGATCAAAGGGACGTTCCATTTTTGAGGCGGTAATGATCCATCGCCGACAACCCCTCGAGCTGTTTCAGGGAAGAATATGAGGAATAAGACCATAAAGGCTCCGGAGAAGATTAAGAGAAACCAAAAGATTGCTCTCCATCCGAGATATTGAGATAGCAGGCCACCAATGACAGGGCCTATGGAAGGCCCTAGGAGAGAACCGGCTGTGACGAAGCCCATATAAGATCCTCTTTCAGATGCGGATGCCACGTCAGATACGACTCCTGATGAAAGGGCAATGGTAGTACTGCTTCCTGCACTCTGTAGACATCGAAGAACGAAGAGAGCTGCATAGTTATTCTGTAATGCCAACCCGATGTTGGCAGCCATGTAAATCGTAAAGCACACTATGTAAGCCGGTCTTCTTCCAGCGTTATCGGCGAAATCACCAATAAACATAGGTGATATTCCTTGAAAAATCTATAGTCTCATACTCATCAGAGGGACGGTGAATCACAGGCGTAGAGTACTACTACCAAGTAGATAGTAGAATATCGATCTTCCTTACCATATAACTCATCAAGGTCAAGTTAATCAGTGAGTTTGTAACATTCAGGTCCCGAGCCAACGAATTCAACGCCGGAAAGTAAATCTGTGACGAGACTGGCGAAAAAAATCCAGCCCATGAGGCCATGAAAATGATATACCGTCGCTGTCGAACCGTAAAAACGGAATAGTCGACATCTGCAACGTTCTCGCTTGAATTCCCCGCATCCTTCTTTTCATTCGGGTTCGCATGTCGAGCAGATTCTAAGTCTACAGCAAGACTTGACGTTTGGTTTGAGGTTCCCATGTCTGCATATGGGAGTCGTGCAAAGCGAGGATATCGCCCAACGACCTATTCAAAGAATGCGATGAGCGTTCAGGGACATTCTGGACGAAAGGATAATAATATTGAATGAGACTACTTTCTTCGCAGATGTTGATCCACATCTCATAGCGTAAAATTTTGGCCAATTATCAGTGGAGAAAATAGTGACGGTGCCGAATTGCCGTATCCAACAAGAGCTTTTGTTTTTGGAAAGGCGAGGCTTATCGGCGGTTAACTCCGACCCTAATTTCGGGCCAGGCCATGTACGTTTACTGTGTAAATTTTCGTTAGATACTGCTTCAGATACAATAATGACTTGTAGATTTCTAGTAAGTAACTATGATAGCACAATATGTTCTATATCATTGATCCTGGACTGCCTTCTGGCACGCCTCGAGGAATATTTGGCAGAATTGCCATACCTCTGTGTAAGTGTTATACAATGGAGCAGGAGCCACACGGATAACATCTGGCTTTCTCTCATCGATGACCACGCCGTTTTCCTCCAGGTGATGTAGGACTTTGTCGAGAAGCCCAGGTTTAAGCCGTAAACTAAGCTGAGCGCCTCTTTCATCCGGATTTGACGGCGTGATGAGAGTGAATGGCTTTTCTTCATGGGAGCCTCCGAGAGGGGATGTCACAAGAAGATGCTCCAGATAAGCTGTGATTCTAAGAGACTTTTTTCGGATTTCATCCATAGTTGCGCGGTTGAAGATCTCAAGAGAGGCGATTACTGCATTCATATCTAATACAGAGGGGTTAGAGAGCTGGAATCCAGCGGCACCCGGTTGAGGAATGAATTCTAGGGAAGGTTAGCGGGGTGTTTCAACGCTATGGTATATTTCAAGGGAATGAATAACATACTGTTTTCCATGTTGAAGCGGGTTTTGAGATCTCCACCCCACCAACCTGAGAAACGCGGACGGAATGTCTCGTCGCTGCCAGGCTGCTTTTCATCCACGCGGCCGTGACGTTCATGGACAAATAAGCCCGCCATGCCACCTGGCCCACTGTTGATATACTTATACGTGCACCACGCTGCAAAGTCAACATCCCAATCATGCAAGCGAAGGCCGACATTTCCAGCAGCATGTGCACAGTCCCAGCCAATTAGGATGCCCTTCGAATGAGCATGAGCGGTAATACGCTCAATATCAAAGTATTGACCGGTGTAAAATTGAATTGCGGATAGAAGAATCAATGCAGTACTAGATGCGTTTTCATCGATCACCCTTAGAATCTGATCTGTGCTTAGGATGGGACGATCTGGGTCCTCGGGCTCAATCAAAACCATGGCGTCTTCGGTCTTGAAGTTATGGTGTCTAATTTGAGACTCGATTGCATACTTAAGTAGCTATTAGTAACGTGAAATATCCATAGGCAAGTGTGAAGCTGTTGTGGCGTACGTGATCGCTGGGAAAAGCTTTGCCTTCCAGAATAATCTTGTATTTCTCACTAGTAGGTTGATAGAAGCTTGCCATAAGAAGATGCAAGTTGGCAGTCAATGTGCCCATGACTGCAACTTCACTTTGCAGCGCACCTACAACAGGGGCCATCAGCTTTGCACCGGCCGTATCCACATTGAGGAAAGGAGGAAGCAATTCGTCCTCGTGCGGAACAAAATGACCGGTGACTCCTTTGGTGGCCCAAGTCCGCAAATATTGTTCAAGGTAACGCCTGGTCTGTTTAGGCTGTACTCCGAGAGAGTTTCCACAGAAGTAAATGCATCGGGAGTCGGAACTTTCATCTTGGCCTGCATTATCGAATTGGTCAGTTTTGCCAGACTATCTTGCTACAATACATAGCGCCCTTATCTGTGGAATACATTATATATACCTTGTTCAATAGCAAGATTCTTCCTCTTCAGGTCTTCCTTGGAAGGAATAATAAATTCATCTCGGAAATTGCGAAGGGGATCCTGAGCATCCAAGTTTTGCGCATACTCAATATCATATTCGTTGATATCATCCCGATAGGAAAGCGGGGATTCATTTTTGATGTCATTGAGACGGTGTTCGGACTCCATGGCGGCGAATGGAAATGGATATACCATAAACTGAGATATATATTCTCAATCCGAAGCTAAATTCAAACCCTTCAATTCCTATCCCATGGACAAGAAGGCTGTATCAATTGCCTTTCACCCCGCTATGAGATCTTTTTATTCTGCCACCGCCTTACCCGCGGCTAATCCGTCGCTGACCAATCGCGCCACTGCCGAACCTGACTAACGCGATATCATCGGATGGGTAGATGCGATAGACCAACAACTCTCTCAGCTTTCTCTTTCTCATACTTTCACCAGAGATTCTTGCACACTGCCAAAGATGACTCGGTCGCCATTCTCACCCACAGTCGCCCGTCGGCTTTCACAGCAATCCACTCGCTCCTTCTCGACCTCTCGACCTGCTTTCCGCCTCTCCGCACCCTCCGTCGGCGAAATCACTACTCGTCGGCAAAGCACTAGACTCAATCCGAACACTTCTTTCTACAAGTTCGCAGCTCCAAGCTCTTTAAATAGGTCTTCATTGCAACAACCTGTCGCTACCTTCTCTACCTCGCCTGTTCGCCCTGCTGCCAAGGTAGTGCAAAATCCGAGAACCGGAGACGATGGCGAGACGCTTATGATCGGGATTTCGCCTCGGGCCGTTGAGGTACGTTTACCATAGCGTTGATTTGTTTGCTTCTTATGCACCTTGTATTCGCAAAGCATACTTTTGGGTGTCGGTGATGATGGGAAGGGAAGCACTCTGCACCTCAGGCCAGTACGCTGCTCTGTTTAATTACTTCCCGGGCAACTGGGAAGATACAGCAGTAGTGGCGGTTTAAGCTTGTTCTGGTCATTGTCTAGTACATACGACCATAGGGTGTGGAGAACAGGGCTTCCCGTCCGCTCAGCCGTACTTAAGCCACACGCCGGCAGGTTAGTAGTATGGTGGGTGACCACATGCGAATCCCTGCTGTTGTATG